>Ga0209192_10000482_pt1 | contig 38907 bp, 31 predicted proteins | sample ArcticOcean_MG_C_11_FD_187433 | JGI IMG/M metagenome (GOLD analysis project Ga0209192, IMG submission 187433) | Marine microbial communities from western Arctic Ocean - ArcticOcean_MG_CB2_154 (SPAdes) (version 2) | ecosystem: Environmental > Aquatic > Marine > Oceanic | place: Arctic Ocean... | reverse complement strand
GCTAACTACTGCTATCCAACTGGTGAAAAAGTGATACAAATGCCAACAGCTAAAATTGTTAGCTAATACCCCGATCTAGTGGCAACCTCGATCTACGCGCGCGTTAATGTGTCCTAAAAGTCCTTTTTATAAGCCTCAAATACTTCTTTTTATAGGCGGTAACAACCTCGATCTATTCGCGCGTACTGGTGTCCATTAAGTCGCGCGTTGGAGTGTTCTGAAACTCCGCGCATAAACAGTGTGTAAAAACTGTTTTTATCAGCATCACTTACTTCTCACCTCGATCTAGACCTGATTTGACTGGATGGGCTTAAAGCCCAGGCATTAAGGTCTCTAAATGCGCCTCAATCTCCTCTGCAGTCTTTCTAGTAGCATCACCTGCAACAACCCCATTAATAAGCGTATCGCCCTGTAAACCGAATAGGTAACGCAGAGTAAGTAGACCATCTGTAAGGGCATCTATGTCGCCGTTCCCGTCGATATCAGCAAGATCACCAAGCGTTGCAATACGGGACTCAATGTCTACTGATTCGGTATATAAAGCATCAGAGGCTATGGTGCCAATGACTAACGCACTTCCATCTAATCCAAACATTCCTCTTAACAGAAGAAGTCCATCTGTGAGGGCGTCATATTGATCATTACCATCTAAATCGATAGAACCTGAAGGAATGGTCCCTGCTAAAAACTCATCCAGTGCAGCTACTCCATCATTGTCTCTATCACTAGTGGCATCAGATGAGTCATTCGGATCAAGACCATACTTTGTTTCCCATTCATCTGGCATTCCATCAGAGTCACTATCCACTGAGTAAAGGGCATTATTAGGGAATGGATCGGAGTTATCTCCAACGCCATCGTTATCAGTATCTACTGTCTCAGATGCGTCATTGGGGAAAGCATCGGAATTATCACCAACGCCATCTAAATCAGTATCCGCACTCTCTGTTGAGTCGTTTGGAAATACATCAGCATTATCACCAACACCGTCTGAGTCTGAGTCAACGGTCTCGTTTGAATCGTTAGGGAACGCATCAGCATTATCGCCTAATCCATCACCATCACTGTCGTTAGATTCAGCTGAGTCGAGTGGGAAGGCATCGTCTGAGTCTGCAATGCCGTCATTATCATCATCAGTATCGGCGTTGTTACCTAAACCATCAGAGTCCGTATCAACACTCTCTGCAGCATCCAGAGGGAACGCATCATCGCCATCTAAGACAGAGTCCCCATCATCATCAGTATCGGCATTGTTACCTAAACCATCAGAGTCCGTATCAACACTCTCTGCAGCATCCAGAGGGAACGCATCATCGCCATCTAAGACAGAGTCCCCATCATCATCAGTATCGGCATTGTTACCTAAACCATCAGAGTCCGTATCAACACTCTCTGCATCATCCAGAGGGAACGCGTCATCGCCATCTAAGACAGAGTCCCCATCATCATCAGTATCGGCATTGTTACCCGTTCCATCTGAATCTGTATCAAGACTCTCTGTTGCATCTAAAGGGAAGGCATCATCAACATCTAATACCCCATCACCATCGTCATCAGTATCGGCATTGTTGCCAGTGCCGTCTGAATCTGTATCGACATATTCTGTAGCGTCTAATGGGAACGCATCATCAACATCTAAAACAGTATCGTTGTCATCATCGGTATCAGCGTTGTTTCCTGTGCCATCTGAATCTGTATCGACAGATTCTGTAGCGTCTAATGGGAACGCATCATCAACATCTAAAACAGTATCGTTGTCATCATCGGTATCGGCATTGTTGCCAGTGCCGTCTGAGTCTGCATCAAGACTCTCTGTTGCATCTAATGGGAACGCATCATCAACATCTAAAACAGTATCGTTGTCATCATCGGTATCGGCATTGTTGCCAGTGCCGTCTGAATCTGTATCTAGTGTCTCTGTGGCATCTAACGGGAATGCATCATCAACATCTAAAACAGTGTCGTTATCATCATCTGTGTCTGCATTATTCCCAATGCCATCAGAATCAGTGTCTGTAGTCTCAGTCTGGTCTAATGGAAAAGTATCTAGGTTATCATTCACGCCATCGCCATCATCATCAGTATCAGTATTGTTACCAATCCCGTCTGAGTCCGTATCCATGCTCTCTGTTGCATCTAGAGGAAACGCATCATCACCATCTAATACAGTATCATTATCATCATCTCGATCACATGCGTTCCCTAGGGTATCACCATCAGTATCTAGCTGATCCGCATTCTCTACGGAAACACAGTTGTCCGCATTGTCGCCAATACCGTCTAAATCACTGTCAGTTGTTTCTGAGGCATCATTTGGAAATACATCCGCATTATCACCAACACCATCAAAATCTGTATCAGCAGATTCGCTTGAATCAAGTGGAAACACATCCACTTCATCAGCTACGCCGTCATTGTCATCATCTGTATCAGTGTTATTTCCCAGTCCATCATTATCTGAGTCTAGTATTTCTGCATTATCAAATCGGAATGCGTCCTCGCTATCTACCACGCCATCCTCATCTGAATCTAATTCTGTATGATTAGGAAATGGTATACCCAGCTCACATGCGAGTTGATACCCATCTTTTCCAAAAAACCCATTTCTGATGCAGCTTTCAAAGAGTGTTTGTTCTTCCTTGTTTGAGAATAGTTTCAACTTAGATATATCTGTTGAGCCTCTTGTTAATACTATGTCACCTGGTGAAAAAACATAGTCCTCGCCCAACCAAGATGGGAGGTTATTTGCATATCCTTTTGTCCAATACAGCAGATCAATTTTGTTTGAGTTATAAAACGGATATATCGCAGCGCCCCATCCAGCAGTATTATGGTCTTCATCAGCCTGCCAGTACTCCCTGTTGTTAAATAAATCAGGAAATATATCGCCAAGAAATAACTTGTTTAATGTTCCATTACCATCATTTAGAAAAACTGAGGGTCTAGGGGATCCGCCACTCACCGCAATCATATCCAAATGCCCATCAACATTAATGTCATAGAATCTTGAAAAAGATACACCACCTGTAGTGTTTCCCTCTATTACATCTATTTCTCTTCGAACTAACTTACCGTTTGTTAAATTAAACCCTTCGAACCCTGATCCATCAGCAAAAAGTTTATTTTCAGTAGACCTAGATGACAGCCTATCCCCTGGTTGATAGATTACAGTTGGATCAGGCGTTAATTTCTTTGAGTTTCCACTCTGAGAAAAAGATTCAGTTCTCACTATAAGTGTTGGCTCTCCTGAGTCATCCAAGGTTTCTAGATCAAAGAAATGCCATCTAGGTTCAAATACTGGTACATCTCGGATCATTGCCCCAAATTTTGTCTCTATATTGTCTCCACTTTGGAACTTGTAGTAAAACGTCTCAGATTGCTCAGGTGAATAGACATCGCTTACTTCAACACCGTTACCAGGTATAAACCTCCACAATACAAAGCCGCTGTTAGGGATATCTTTTGCCCAACTTGATCTATATTCATAAGGTATGTCTGCCTTGGCAATGTAGAAAGAACCATCAATGCTAAATGCTTTTAGATAAGGATTACCGTAAGTACTCATGAGAGACCAGTTTTGATATGCCTCATACTCTGAGGTGACGTCAAAAAATTCTCCATCTTTATATCGAGCAACTTTGCTTGGGCCGTAAACTGTCGCCCAGATATCGAAAGTCCCGTGCACATTAGGCAAAATAGACATTGCTTGAGCGTTTACAGGGTCCCATGGGAGCTTTTTAATTTCGTAAGTCCCGTCTGAGCGACTAATCAACATTGTTTGAATTGACTTTCGTGTGCAGTCCCACGTCCATGCCCCCGCTCCTCCTGATGGTTGAGGGCCACAATATTGTTCTAGTAAGGCTCGGTCATCTTGATCGTCGAAGTTAAATCCTTGTCTGCCATCATCACGATTTAATGCATACCAAAATTCAGGATATCCATCATTATTAAGGTCCCTTGGAGTTTCTGATACATGAATATATGGACTACCTCCACCATCATTACCCAGCCCTATATCGTCAGAAACAGAAGTTACCTCTATTACTTGTGTCCCGAAAAGTTCTGATGTGCAGTCATAATGACTCTGATCTTCACTACAGTACATCTTCCAAGCAGCCCGAACCTTTAGGTTATGTTTTGCACCGTCTGCTACTTCTCCCTGGTAGCAACTAATTGCTACCATAAAGTCATCTAGAGAATCTTGATTAATATCGAAGCCAAGCTGAGGATTAGTCCATCGAACTGATTTTTCGGAACAATAGCTAACACTACCCTCAGCTGAATCTCCAATCCATCTCTGGGTGTTTTCAAAATCCCAGTGCTGATTACCAGCCGAAAAACTTAACCCACTTAACGAAAGGAGAGTCGAGAATAGGAGGAATTTAAGTTTGATATTCATCTGTTAAATTCCCTTTTAAACCCTCTATGTGTGGTAAATATATAAAGGTGTACTCTTTGAGTATACAACGAGGTATAGAATAATCAATTAGATCAATCTCAAGAACTTCTCACCTCGATCTAGACCTGATTTGACTGAATGGGGTATTCGGTTATGATTAGGCAATCAATAAAGGGAGTTACTGATGAAACGATTACTTTTACTTACAGCAATATTCTTAGCTGGGTGTACCGTGTTAATAGAATTAGGTACTAATAGTAATAAAAGAACGCCTACTGAGACTGTTTCTCAATATGTTGATAGCTTTAATAGTGCTGATGTGCCAGCACTTAATGCAATAACCGCTTCCCCTTTCTTTTGGTTGAGAGGTAAAGACAAGAACGTATATGACAAATATGGTGATTCAATAGATTTTCAAGCTCTGCAAAATAATGGATGGAGTTACTCAAAAATAAACTCGCTTGAGCTTATCTATGAAGATTCAAAAACATCAATGGTTCACATGAATTTCTCAAGATATGACGCAGATGACCAAGTTATTTTGACTGCCTCTGCTAATTATCTTTTGATAAACTTTGACGACAATTGGAAGATAAAAGGTGGCTTTGCCCCAACCAAAATAAGTATAGGGAAAGACTGAATATAATTGTGGCTACCATCGTAGCTTTTGTCTTAAGGTCATTTGATTATTCCAGTGCCTACAGGGCTATTATGTTTTTGATCGCTTTTTATTTAATTTCTTCAATTCTTAGTGTGTTAAACAGAATAAGCACGCAGTTGGCTAACCACCATGTGATACATCTAAATATCCTTCGCAGATTAGAAGAAGAAAAACAGAAGAAATAATCGTAAGCAGTATAAAAAGTGAAATACTCTAAGGTATCGGAATAATCTTGATTAACCACTCAATGAGGAGCAGACATGCAAAAAATTACATCCATTTTAACTATAATTATTTCATCGTTTTTGGGGCTTGGAGCAATTGCTGATGAGAGACCAGACGTTGAATTTTATAACCCTCCTGAGTTTCAACACCTTCCCTTCTCCGAAGCCGTAAGGGTTGGTCACATACTTTATATGTCTGGCCAATTGGGAAACCTTCCTGATCAAAATGAAGTCGTCTCAGGGGGTATTGAAGCTGAAACCCATCAGATTATGAAAAACATTAAAGCAACGGCTGAGAAATACGGCTCATCCTTAGATGAAATTGTAAAATGCACGGTCTTTATCGATAATATGGAAGAATGGGACGCTTTAAGTGCGGTTTACCGAACCTATTTTGGCGCCAACCCACCCGCGCGTTCGGCTCTCGGTGCTGACGGCTTAGCTATTGATGCCTTGGCTGAAATTGAATGTATTGCAACCATTGGCCTAAAACGGGTTAATTAGATTAAATTTTGTTTTTTGCAATCTGGGATTTCAGTCGCCAGTGCAACACCGACGTGGCGCTTTATCAATAAGCGGACCTATACCCCCCCCTCTGAGTTTTGCCAATAAAAGAGTTTATCTACCCCGACGATCTACAGAACATTAGCCTCTAGGGATTTAACCCCCCCTACCTCCAACTAGCAATCCGGTAACATCGATCTAGCCCTGATTTGACTGGATGGGCTTAAAGCGAAGGCATTAAGGTCTCCAAATAAGCCTCAATCTCTTCTGCAGTGGTTCTTGTAGCATCTTCTGCAACTACACCGCTAATTAGTGAGTCTCCAGTGAGACCAAAGCTATATCTAAGTATTAGAAGCCCATCCGTAAGAGCATCCTGTGTGCCGTTACCGTCAATATCAGCATTAGGAATATTTATGCCACAGCTTGAAGGACTAGCAAGGCATGCCGCTATTTGTTCTTCTCTTGCTGCTGGTATTTCACTAGCTAATGCTAGGCCGTAAGTTGCAGGGTTATTTATGACATCTTGGCGACCAGTCTCAGTTGCAACCTCTATTTTCTCTTCTAGCGTTAGGTCTGCTATTGAAATCGTAAGTGACTGGGCTGACCATTCACCCTGATCATCTGTGACTTTTACTTGAACTGATCTTTGACCGCTGGTTGTGTAACTAACGCTAAACTCTGAGCCAGCAAATACAAATGAACCGTCTCCATTATCGATTTCATAGGATGCGATGGTCCTTCCAGCTGATGCAGTGGCCTCAGTCACGAATAACAATGCTTGATCGACTTTTCTATCTCCCTCCACGTCGAATTTAATGATTGCTGGTCGAGTAGATGAAAATTCATAAGGACCTAAATCAACTGAGGCTCCACTTAAACGCGCAGTGAGTCCAGTATAATCTTCAGTTGGAAAGTAAACGTCATCATAAGGATACTTTGAATTAGTCGTTCCGACATCAATCAGTCCAGAGTCAGACGTAAGTTTGAAGTCGCTATTTGCATAATCCTTGAATCCCAAATTAATTCCATCAAAAATATTGTCAGACTCCTGAATTAAAGCATCAGGTAATTTTGAGATGTCTAGGAAATTGTTATAGATATACAAAACAGTTTGATCTACCTCTGAAATAATATCCTTTTCATTGTCCACAAATATATTATTATGTATGAAATTTTTGGTATTCATATAACCTAGCATTAGCGGTGAATTACGAATCAAATTTGAGGCAAATACAAACGGATGATCTCCGCCATATCCAGATTGGTTAGCATAAATACCTGCTTGATCAAGTTCCGAATTATTATTTTCAAATACATTCTGTACAATAAAAAGATTTACACCAGCACTTCTATTATGTATCGCAGAGCCGCCACTTTTTGAGCTATTTGTCACAAATTTATTGTTAATAATGAGCTGATTGACACGGGATTCTGCGTCACCATAACCCTCGCTTGAACTAATTGCTCCCCCATTAGTGTCGGAAAGATTATTTGTGAAAGTATTTCCAGATATTAGCCCCCCATTTCTTGTACTCCAATGTATAGCTCCACCCATAGATGCTGAACTATTTGCTGTAAAAATTGAATTAGTTATTCGATTCGCACCGTTGTATATCCCTCTGGCATAAATTGCTCCACCTCCAGAATAATCAAAATTCGTTCTTAAAAATGTCGTAGAGTTACGTTCAAATAAACAACTATCGACATCAGCCAAGACGGTATATATGGCGCCGCCATGTATCTGCGCACTGTTGTCTGAAAATTCAGTTCCATATACTGATAGCCGAGGCATATTAATAGCGCCTCCGTCACCTTCTGAAGCGTGATTGTTAAAAAATCTACTATTCCTTACACTAAAATAAACATCCCAAGCATCATATGCATAGGAAATTCCAGCGCCTGAGCCTGTCGACATGCCGTTTTCAAAAGATATATTTTTAATGTAAACCTCCGACAGAGGTTCAATAAAATCGAACAAAAGAATACGATCTTCATTCTCTCCAGTTAATACTACTTCCTCTCTAGAACTTCCTTCGATTACCAGAGACCCTGTTTCCCAGACTACTACTTTGAAAGTTCCATTATCATCAGCTTGAGTTGAGTAGTTGCCTGCAGCAAGTTTAATCGTATTATCTCCCCCATTGTTGCCCGACTCAGTCAGCGCTGATCTAAATTCTTCAACGGTTGAAACATTATAAGTCTCTGCTTGCAGTGCTATCGAAAATAAACACATTAAGGAAAGCATAAGATTTTTTGTGATTTTCTTCATAAAAATATCCTGATCTAAAACAACTCATCACATTGAGATAACCAATCATTAGTATCCTTACATGATGTGTTACTTGCAAGTATAGGTACCCGTGTATCCGTTTTACCTTGTTTACTGTTACCGTAGTTAGATTCACACGTAGTTAATATCTCCTCAAAGTCTTTCTCTGCGTCAGTTTCCTGTAATTGCTTATCGGGCAATACAGTCGGAGATTTATCGGGGGCTTGTCGGGAACTTATCGGGAACTTATCGGGTATAAAAGGCTTGATAGTATCTTTATCCAGCTTCTCTCCTTCAAGAACCTCAGCCTCAAATCTAATATCTTTTAGTTTTCCCATACAGTCATGAAAGGTTGTTAATCCTTTAGATGGAATTGGCAAACGACAGGTGTAGTGCCAGAACTTGAAGAACTTTCTTCCTTTGCTAGCTGAAAACTGTTTGCCTGGGTAGCGAGACCCCTTAGGGTGGTTCTTGGTCGTTCTTTGTCTCGTAAGGACAACATTCCAAATGGCGTAATATGTAGCACCTGTGTCCATATCTGTAAAATGGATAGTTATGCCGTCTTCGAGGAACTTACCGTATTTACCAGTCGAGTAACGGTCATACCATAGGTTATTAATCAACATAAGTTCAGGCGGCCTCTATAACCATCTCTAGATAGCTATTTTTTGGCTATTGAGAGATTTATTAGCCTGATAAGGACGAAACCTATGCAATGGGCAGGAGTATGACGAACAGGACGAAATAGAGGCTCGGAAGCCCCTTTCCATTTGGTCGGGCGTGCAACCCATGCATTCAGCACATTTAGCTTTGATGGCAGCTACTCTAGAATTGGGATTAGCAACAAATTGCCTAATTGGGTTATTTTCAATCAAAGCTAGTGCTATTGAGTCGACATTAGAGGCGCTCATTAAGTCACCTCCTTAACATTACTGCGAGTCGCATCAATACGACCCTTTATCCAATCGTCTATCTCTGACCTCAAATAGCCAGTGGCCCTACCCCCTTTTACCAAGGAAATCGGTGTTGGAAATTCACCTCTAGCTTGCAAGGCGTAAATGTAAGAGCGAGATATGCCTACTAACCCAACTAGCTCTTTCATTTTGATAACACTGTAAAGGCTACTCACTGTGACACCTCCAATGCCGAGGCATTAAACGAGTCATTAGCGGCTCTTGGAGGTAGCTTAAACATTGACCACTCATACATCCGCGAGGGTTCACCGAACCGGTTAGAGATATTGTCAATGGCAGTTGCTTTATTGACGGCCGCAGCGAGTGAATGAGGGTTGATGGCAACGTACTGAATTAACCTACGTTGTTGGGTGGAGAGAAATAATCCGTCTATCCGCGTATCTATTTCGTACTGCTCTACATTTGCTACGTTCATACATCTAAGCCTTCTGTAAGTTGTACCACCACTTTAAGTGTGGCTTTTAGTCAACAGAGGGAATAGACTCTATTCCGTGATGACCGATCAGGTTTTTCATAACTTGGTTTGGGATTGCCGTCCCTTACCGAACTAAAAGGCCTAGATTAATTTCTGGGCTTTTTTTTGCCCTTCAATTACTACTAAATGTATTCCTTAGCACTATGCCTTCTCAAGAAGCTTAACACTGTATCTTGTAAGGGTTACTACTACATATAGTGTCTTTTTCAGATTCTATACACAGCAGGATAGAAAGTTATGGCCCAACGTCGTAGCGTAGTCATGCTCTACCTAGGTTTTCTCGATGACACATAGCTGTATCATCTCAGCCAAAGTGTGACTCAGAGTGTGACCCAGACAGAATTTTAAACTCAGGCATAAAAAAACCCCTGTAAAAACAGAGGTTTAATTAAAGTATATGGCGGAGAAAGAGGGATTCGAACCCTCGATACGCTATTAACGTATACACCCTTAGCAGGGGCGCGCCTTCAGCCACTCGGCCACTTCTCCGTGATAGTCTTGATAGGATCAAAAATCGGTTGTTTCAGAAACAACTATGCCGCCCTAGACCAGCGGCGGCATGATATCACACTGACAGAAAAATCAAACGTCGATGTCGTCCTTTTCACTACTTTCTGTCGAATTTTCTGCATCTTTTTCGTTTTGGATACGCTGGTAAATTTCTTCTCGGTGCACAGCAACGTCTTTAGGCGCATTCACACCCAATCTGACCTGATTACCTCTCACCCCTAACACTGTGACAGTAACGTCGTCGCCAATAACTAAGGTTTCCCCGACTCTTCTAGTGAGAATTAACATGAACGTCTCCATTACGGTTGCTCAATATATTGAACACCCTATTATTATTGTAGTAAATATTAGCGTAACTGCGAGTATGTAAGATATTGTTGTATAAACCTGTAAGACAGCGAACTTAACAGATTACGCTATATAGTTGTGAATTAACTCTTTAAAACATCAGTATTTCCTAATTCAAACGCCGAATGAAGCGCACGAACGGCTAACTCTAAATACCTCTCTTCAATAACGACAGTAATCTTTATTTCTGACGTAGTAATCAACTGAATGTTGATGCCATCATTAGCAAGTGCTTCAAACATTTTAGCCGCAACTCCAGCATGAGAACGCATGCCAACACCAACGATAGATACTTTTCCAATATGTTTGTCGGCATCAACTTCTAATGCCCCTAAATCAGCCGCTATATTCCTGAGAAGCCGTTCAGCTTGACTTAGATCACTCTCATTCACAGTGAACGTTATTGTCGCAGAATTATCCTTGGCTACGTTCTGAACAATCACATCGATTTCAATATTCGCTTCACTTATCGCACCGAGAACTTTGTACGCCACACCAGGCTGATCTGGAATTCCCCTGATTGTTAATTTAGCTTCATGCTTGTTGAACGCTATCCCTGATACTAGCGGCTTTTCCATTTGATCATCATCCTCAAGAGAAATTAATGTACCGTTACCATCTTTGAAGCTCGAGAGCACTCTCAGAGGAACGTTGTATTTTCCAGCAAACTCAACTGACCTTATCTGCAAAATCTTAGACCCCTGACTAGCCATCTCTAACATTTCTTCAAAGGTAATCTTATTCAGGCGACGAGCGTCATGTACAACTCTTGGATCAGTGGTATATACGCCGTCGACATCGGTATAGATCTGACACTCGTCAGCACCCAGCGCTGCCGCCATTGCGACCGCCGTCGTATCCGACCCACCACGCCCTAAGGTTGTAATATTTCCGTCTTCGTCCATACCTTGAAAACCAGCTATTACAACAACTCTACCCGCTGAAAGATCTGACTCAACCCTATGAGAGTCGATATCTTTAATTCGCGCCTTTCCATGTGCGTCATCCGTTAAAATACGTACCTGCCCACCCGTGTAGGACCGAGCATCTATGCCCTGCTTTTGAAGCGCAATACATAAGAGCGCTATGGTTACCTGTTCCCCAGTACTTACCAGCACATCAAGTTCACGAAGGCTTGCTTGTTCATCAATTTGGTTAGCCAGCCCAATTAGGCGATTAGTTTCTCCGCTCATGGCTGATACTGCCACAACAAGCTGGTTGCCTTTTTTATAACTCGCGGCAATTTTTTGCGCCACGGCCTCTATCCGCTCTACCGAGCCGACTGAAGTGCCACCATATTTTTGCACGATCAAACTCATCATCCCTGTCCATATAGTTAAAAAGTGGTGAATTAAACGCTAACTCGCCTTAAATGTTAAGTACTTTAGTCCTACGTAAGATTTTTTTCCACCCAGCCATAGACTGACTCTAAAGCGGATGGAAGATGCGTTACATCACCGGCGGCGCCTTGCGCCATGTCGGCACGTCCACCACCTTTGCCGCCAACCTGAGCTGTCACAAACTTGAGTAAATCTCCGGCCTTCACCTTATCGGTAAGATCTGAAGTTACACCCGCAATAAGGGCCGCTTTCTCACCCTCCAGCGCAGCAAGTAAAAACACACCTGACTGCATCTTCGAACGCACTTGATCGGCTACTCCACGTAAACTTTTAGCATCAGCTCCATCAACAATAGTCGCTAAAACCGAAATATTGCTAACCCTACGAAGGCTGGACATAAGGTCACTCCCGGCGACATTGGCGAGCTTATTCTTTAACTTTTCCAAGTCCTTTTGTAGACGCTTATTTTCATCGAGAATTCCCTGTATTTTCTCACCTACTCCATTGCGAGCACCGCGGACCATCGTCGCAATGTCCGTCATTGAATCCTGTTCTTTATCACAAAGTGCTAGCGCTCCCATACCTGTAACACTCTCAATACGTCTTATACCAGCAGCAACACTAGTTTCTGCTGATACTCGAAGAAGTCCAATATCCCCTGTTCGAGACACATGGGTACCACCACATAATTCAATCGAAAAGTCGCCGCCGATACTGACCACTCTGACCTGATCCCCATATTTTTCACCAAATAAAGCCATAGCACCTTTAGCTTTAGCTTCCTCCATACTCATGACATCTGTGGTGACTTCAGTATTTTTAAGGACTTGTGCATTAACAATATGCTCTATGCGCCTTATCTGCTCTGAAGTAACGGCTTCACCATGAGAAAAATCGAACCGCAGCCGTTCATGGTTAACAAGCGAACCTTTTTGATGAACGTGCTCACCCAACACTTGCCGGAGCGCTTCATGGAGTAAATGCGTGGCAGAGTGGTTTAGAGTGACTTCCCGCCGTTGCGTTTCATCGACCGAACCATTGACTTGATCTGCAATATTGAACTGACCTGATACAACCTGACCAATATGAAGATGGTGATTACCGACTTTACGGCAATCACTGATGGCGATGAGGGATTTCCCCTTGGTAAGCACCCCTTTGTCGCCAATCTGGCCACCTGATTCTGCATAAAATGCGGTCTGAGCCAAAATTAGTGCGACATCAGTACCTTCAGAAACACTATTAACTGCCTCTCCGGAACTATATAACCCAATAATTTCAGAACTTAGCTCTGTAACTGCGTAGCCGCAGAAGTCTGTGCTACCTTCAAGACGAATTGTATTAGTGTAGTCAATACTGAATTGACTAGATGCCCGCGCTCTAGTTCGCTGCTCTTCCATACACGCCTCATAGCCCTCCATATCAAGGCTGTAGCCTCTTTCACGCGCTATATCATTGGTCAGGTCAGTCGGGAAGCCATAAGTATCATAAAGCTGAAATACCAATTTACCCGGTAATTCAGAGCCCGAAAGGTCGGCAAGCGCCATTTCAAGTACACCCATCCCCTTGTCCAGGGTGCGCGCAAACTGTTCTTCTTCCTTTTTGATGATTCTACTTATTTCGGCACTCTGCTGGAGCAATTCAGGATAAGCCTCTCCCATCACTTCACCCAGCGAGTCCACCAGTTTGAAAAAGAAACTCCCTTTTGCGCCTAAACTGTGGCCGTGCCGCAATGCCCGACGAATAATTCTACGTAGAACATAACCTCGTCCCTCATTTGAGGGCTCGATACCGTCCACTATCAAGAACGCACATGAACGAATGTGGTCAGCAATAACCTTGAGTGAGTTCTCCTTTAAATCTTTACAACCGGTAACAGTAGCAGCTGATTTGATCAAGTGCTGAAATAAGTCGATATCATAATTATTGTGAACGCCCTGCATAACGGCGGCAATACGCTCTAATCCCATCCCCGTGTCGATTGAGGGTTTAGGGAGTGGCGTCATAGTTCCGGCTGCATCACGCTCAAACTGCATAAACACCAAATTCCAGATCTCAATATAACGATCTAAGTCGTCATCTGGGCTGCCTGGCGGGCCTCCAGGTATATGATCTCCATGATCCCAGAATATCTCTGTGCAGGGACCGCAGGGACCTGTGTCACCCATTTGCCAGAAGTTGTCTTCATCCAAGCGCGAGAGGCGATTTGGGTCAATGCCAATCTCATTAATCCAAATATCCGCCGCTTCATCATCACTAATATGAACCGTTACCCAAAGTCGATCTTTTGGAAGTTCCAATACCGTAGTCAAGAACTCCCAGGCATAGCCAATAGCCTCACGCTTAAAATAATCACCAAAACTAAAGTTACCCAACATTTCAAAGAAAGTGTGATGCCGTGCGGTATAACCGACGTTTTCAAGATCATTATGTTTGCCGCCCGCACGCACACAACGTTGCGATGAGACGGCGCGATTATAGTCACGTTGGTCAGCCCCAAGTAGCACGTCTTTAAACTGCACCATTCCGGCATTGGTAAACAAAAGAGTCGGGTCATTGCTGGGGACAAGACTGCTACTAGGCATTATACGATGCTGCTTTTCAGCAAAATATTTAAGGAATGCGTCTCTGATGTCAGCGCTTTTCATCATTTTTTTATCATCACTTTTTAATCAATATTAATCTTAAATAAAATGTTTGGAATTCTCTATTATCCACCGATATCAGTTTCAAAAAATTCCTTACTGCCCTTCACACCCGCCAAAATATGCAGATGTAAATGAAATACAGTTTGACCCGCATCAGCACCATTATTTACCACTAGTCGAAAAGCATCATCGACGTCCAATCGTCTGGCAACATCTCCGGCAACTAACATCAAATGTCCTAATATCGACTGATCAGTCTGCGCCGCGTCAGCGAGCCGCGCGATCGGTTGTTTTGGAATAATCAACACGTGTATAGGGGCTTGAGGGGCAATGTCGTGAATGACGATACAAAGTTCATCCTCATAAATAATATCAGCTGGAATCTCACGATTAATGATTCGTGTAAATAGAGTCGGGGCAGTCTCAGACATTTACAACGCCTCCTGTATTTTTAGGGTTTAGGAACGTTTCTTAAGCTTTTCATCGGCGTGTAGACGACGAGCTTCGGATTCAAGCATCACTGGTATTCCATCACGAATAGGATAGGCAAGACCACTAGCCTTACAAATCAATTCCTGTTGCTTGTTATCGTACTCAAGTGGCGCTTTACTCACAGGGCACACAAGAATACTTAAGAGTTCTTTATCCACTGATATCATCCATTTTTCCGGGACAACATTGTACGCAAAATAGATGGGAACCGCCATACTAGGGGCGGCTGGAAAGAAATCTGTTTGAAAATACCCATTGAGTCTATGGGGCTACCGGTAGAGCCCGCATAACGAGTTGCGGATCGACTCTCACATTTAACCAATTCATTCTCCAATCAAGATGAGGGCCTGTAGCTCTGCCCGTAGCGCCAACTCTCGCAATTGCCGTACCCTGCTCCACGCGCTGCCCAACAGAGACCAAAATTTCACTAAGATGTAAAAAAGATGAAGTTAGCCCAAAACCATGTTCCATAATGATCGTACCACCAGAGTAAAAAAGGTCAGGATGTGCCAAAGTGATCTTTCCGGACGCTGGCGCTAGAACTAGAGTGCCGGTTGGAGCGGCATAATCGACACCATAATGTGGGCTCCCGGGGATGCCATTATAAATTCTTTGACTACCGTATACACCTGTAATGGGGCCATCTAACGGCTTGATAAATCCGCCCAGAAAGTCCAAATTAGCCGAACTGCCTCGGCGCGCCTTTTTTACCAATGCTGAATCCTGTCTGATTCTGACAGTGTCTGACTTACTCGGTTCCACCGTTCGCTGTGGTACACCTTTCACTGACTGAATGTTATATTCTCTAGCCGCTACTGAAAGTTGATGCTCAGCCTGTATACCAAGGTTATTAACCACCGACAGAGTTACTCTATTTGGAGCATCCCGTCCAAGACCAAAAATGAATGTTCCGTCAGGCGAAATTTTTAAAGATTTACCTGCATATTGGACTCTATAGCCAGACGGAACTGACCCCATTGCCAAGCCTCCCTGTTCTAAAGCAGGCGAAATATCCAGGCGCCCGTCAGCGACCACCTCCGCCATACAGGACGTGTAACCCAGCATTAGAAAAATATAACCTGAGAACACATAAGACTTAGACATATTAGTAAACAAACCTCTCACTTACTCATTCAAATCAACTTAGCTGTCAGCACCATCTTCTTGGGTGATTGGCTCAATATAAGGTTCAAAAGACTTAATCGCACAAGATAAACCTCTATCGATAACTTCGAAGCGATCAAATTTAGCGCACAACGTGTTCCCTCGAACACGAGTAATATAGCCCTCTCGTTTAATACCACGGCATTCTCTACGCATGGTTAAGAGAATTTTCTTTTTACCCATCATGTTTACGATGGCGGACTGATCGTCAACAAAGTGTATGCTTTTAATGCGCGTCCTAGAGATACATCCATTGCGGATACCCCAGCCTTTGGGATCCACTTCCTCTATTTGCTCAAGTCTCTTTAACACACTTGAACTGTCTTTCACACGATCTTGGGCGTCAACTTTAGTATCAGTCGGCATTTCTGAAAAACCAGCGGTATGCGCACATAACAGCGATATGAACGAAATTAATAAAAACTTATTCACCATAAAAAACCTCAGGAATCACTCTGTAAGTCCACTATAAGCAGGCAACTACCATTATGGAAGCAATCTAGGTTTAGCTTCAACCCACTAAAACCGTTATTTCGGCACACCAACTACGCTAATTACTCTACCAAAGCCCGATCTACTAATGTCTATATATTAATAAGCATAGCGTTAAGGTAGCGTCACCGCTATGATTCCAGCCATAATTTGTTTTATCATTAATCACTTTAAGAAATATATCACATGACAATCAAGAGATTCGTCCCGCCAGCCTATTTAAAAAACGCTCACATACAAAGTATTATGAATAGCGTTGGACTTCGAAAGATACGCGCTAAAAAAATCAGTAAGTCGCTTGATTCAGAAAAACTGATTATTACTACCGATAAAGGTATTAGGCTCACTGCAGAGTTTGACAAGGCTATTAATAACACAACAAAAACATCGAGTTCTCCGCTGGTTATCCTAATCCACGGCTGGGAAGGATCAAGTCAGTCTGCATATCAAGTTACAACCGCACATTACCTCTTAAAGCAGGGCTTTGATGTGCTGCGACTTAATATGCGAGATCATGGAGACAGTCATCACTTAAATCCTGAAGCCTTTAACTCAACAATGATCGGCGAGGTGGGCGATGCAATACAAGTATTCTGCGCTGACCGGCCCTACAAAAATATATTTTTAGCCGGATTCTCGCTTGGCGGCAACTTTACTTTAAGAATAGCTGCCGATCGAGGTCAAGACCTTGGTATTAAAGCAGCCGTGGCGATCTGTCCTCCAATTGACCCCAATAATGCAATGTCTGCAATGAACGAGGGGTTATTTATCTATGAGAAATACTTTTTTAAACGCTGGACACGATCAATTTCAAAAAAGTTGAGCTATTTCCCAGAATTAAATTTTGCTGAGGATCTTGCCAAGGTGAAGACGCTTGATGATATAAATCAAACGTTTATCCCCAAATTCACACCATTCCTTGACGCCCAAAGCTACTTTTCTGCCTATGCATTAACTGGAGGTAGATTGAGTACTTTGGCCATTCAGGCTTATCTAATTGCATCAGAAGACGATCCTATATTACCCATTGCCGATGTCGACAAGATTGACCACTGCGACAACTTAATTATCGATAAGCAAAAATATGGTGGCCACTGTGGTTTTATCTCAGATGCTAAGGGTAATAGCTGGGTTCCTCAACGACTCACTAGTATTTTTACTCAGCATTTATCTTGAGTTTATATGAACTGAGAAAAGCCTAGTGTGCCTAGGATCAGTCATTAGGGTTGTAGGCAAGTTTTGCGCTTATGAGTCGATTATGTCTATGAGAGCTGAGATGGCTGGCTCTATTTGAAGATAAACCTGATCGAGTCAGAGTCAAACCCTCGCGACTGAAAAAATCTCATTCGCTTGGCAGTTTCTTTTGCTTCAGAAGGGACTGTTTCACCGTATTTTTTTTTCGAAAGTTTTTGGATCAACTGAAGCCAATCCTGATCAGCTTCATTCATAGCCAATGTTATATTGTGATCAGACACACCTCGTTCGCGCAGATCATTTTTGATTTTTATCGGACCAAATTGTTTTCCAATGCGGCTACGAACGTACATTTCTGCAAAGCGAGTATCGCTGACTAGGTTATCTTCAATAAGTTGACTTACTACAGTAGAAATAAGTTCCCAGTCTTCATAGCGCTCAGATAATTTTCTCACCAACTCTTTAACAGAGTGTTCCCTACGAGCTAACAAATCCATGGCCTTCAGCCGAACAGTTTTAGCATCAACAACCATGTCAGACATCCCTCCTATAAATGATAGCAATTGCTAGACTTGGGTACTTTGCATGCTCCTTTAATTCAGGACAGCTAATTTTTCGCTCTAACTTAAACCCATTTGATCGGCTCTTTGAGAACGGCCTATGTCAACAAGTCGATTTCAGCTCATTCATACACCAGGACTAAGCTAGCCCTACTTTAGCTACTTATATCGTAAGAATCCCCGCCCTCAGCGCAGCCGGCTCTACTCTGCCCACCAGCCTAATCGGCGCCTAAAGTTACTAGACGCCGCCTTAATGAGTCGAACTACTCACCCATTGGAGATTCTTGTACCTCGACCTTTACTTTTGGCTCAGGCTCTACAAGATATAAATCGCGTATTGATTTTTCCAAGCCCTCAGCAACATCACGGTTTTCTTCTAAAAACGCCGCTGCATTCTTTTTACCTTGACCAATCTTACTACCTTGATACGCATACCAGGCACCCGCTTTGTCAACAAAGCCAGCTTTTACACCAAGATCAATGAGTTCACCATAAAAGTTAAAGCCAGTGCCGTAAAGAATCTGAGTCTCTGCCTGCTTAAAGGGGGGAGCTACTTTATTCTTGACGACTTTAATCCGCGTTTCATTACCAATAATCTCATCACCTTCTTTAACAGCACCTATCCTGCGGATATCTAGACGAACTGACGAATAGAACTTGAGTGAGTTTCCACCACTGGTGGTCTCTGGACTCCCAAACATTACACCGATCTTCATTCGAATTTGGTTGATGAAGATTACTAGGCAATTTGCGTTCTTAATGTTGCCCGTCAACTTCCTCAGAGCCTGAGACATTAAACGGGCTTGAAGACCTACATGATGATCGCCCATTTCACCTTCGATTTCTGCTTTTGGTACTAGAGCAGCTACCGAGTCAATAACAACAACGTCCACGGCACCCGAACGGACTAGCATATCCGTAACTTCTAAAGCCTGCTCTCCTGTATCTGGCTGCGACACAATTAGGTCATCAGTCTTTACACCAAGATTTCCAGCATAGGCTGGATCAAGAGCATGCTCGGCATCAATAAAGGCACATGTCTTACCCATTTTTTGAGCCTGCGCAATAACACTTAGCGTTAGCGTGGTTTTACCGGATGATTCAGGACCATAAATCTCTACGACACGACCAAAAGGAAGCCCACCTATTCCCAATGCAATATCTAACGGCAATGAACCAGTGGACACTGATGGGATTTTTTCAATGGGCTTATCACCCAACTTCATTGCGGTACCCTTACCAAACTGACGTTCAATTTGGCCTAAGGCTGCTTCTAGCGCTTTTGCTTTATTTGATTCCATTATAAAAACCTCGATATCAATAACTAATAAATTGGGAAAATGTTTATTAAGTAATATTTACTGTATGAGTGTACAGTAGTTCATTCGGTCACTTGATGCAACAGTTGTTGTAAAGAAATCTTAACCGACTGCTCTCTCACCGCCTTTCTATCACCCGCCAATTGGTGCTTCACAGTCGTTATCCCTTGCGGCCCGAGACAGGCGAACCAGACTGTTCCAACAGGTTTATTTGAACTACCCCCAGTAGGTCCTGCAACTCCGCTGATCGCTATAGCGTAATCAGCCTTTGCCTCGTGCGCAGCGCCTCTGACCATCTCAATCACGACGCTTTCACAGACAGCCCCCTGCGCGGCCAATAGTTCGACTGAAACGCCTAGAGCATTGTGCTTTGCATGATTGGCGTAGGTAATGTAACCGCAGTGGAACCATTGAGAGCTACCTGCAATATCAGTGATTGCCTGAGCAACACCCCCGCCGGTACAGGATTCCGCTGTCGTAACGATAGCTTTTTTAGACAGAAGAGCTTCGCCGAGTTGAGTCGATAATTGGTTAATCTCTGTATTCATATAACATTGATCTTTCTAGTGAGTCTTAGGATGTGAGTTTATCGGTTTAGTCCCGGAGTGTTAAGTCTAATCAGGGTAGTTTGATTATTTTATTATTAAGAGCTCGCAAAGGTTGCTATAAGTGGTCCTACCGCAACGCGGATTGAGGACGTACGCATAGTGCGGCCGAGAGAAGAAAAATACATAGAATATTAAGCGTCAAGAGCGGAGTATAAATTCGACTAGAGTTGTATGAAGAATATGCACAAACGACTTTAGACTTTGCAATCGAGACGCTTTAATTCTGGTGAGGAAAACGTATCCAGCTGGTAAAAGCTCCCGTCAGTAGTGATAATAAAGACCGGCGTATCTTCCATTGACTGATATTGCTCGATAACAGCTGGAACGTTTATTGTTCGGCTGCGGAATTGATAATCTCGACTTTTCCTGACAACGTTCTTAAGCATGAGCGTCTCTGGATTTTAAAAGGACTAATGAACTTAAGTTATAAGTAGAATCTAGTCTCTTTTTTGTAAAATCGCCAACTCAATAACGAATGGATTTAACCGACAGTCAGTCCTTGAAGGATAAAACCATACCTCTGGATATGTCCGAAAATTAATGATGAACTGCAATGCAAGTGCGGTGAAGAAAAATAATACATATTTTCACGCGGTATTTTTGAGCCCTGAAAAAATCGCAATTCTTATCTCATTGTCTAATGACGATGGGGTCGTCGTTAGTCGGTTACACTCACGCTACCAAATTCCGCTATTAGTCGACTTTGGATGTTTTTTTGCTCTTGTAAAAGATCAAACCTAACACATGAGCCGTTATTCCAATCTCCAATAGCCTCCAATTCAGGATCACCTACATTGACTAAAGACTCCCAGACAATAAGGCACTTTTCCAACTCTGTGGGTACCCTGTTATCGGCCAGCGTATCTAATAGAGAACCCATGGAATGTATCTCTGTATCAGAACGAAGCAACTCATCTTTGTCTAAATGGACATATGTTGGCGCTAACGTAGTGAATCGATCCCAACTAATTGCAAGATCTAAGGCAGGAGTAGCCGCCAATGCGAAATTACTCCAAGCGCCCATAATGGAAGTCTCCATCTCGTCTCGCGCAGAGCCCTCCGGGTAGATGTAAGACGAAATAGGCCCGTACTTGTAGTCGCCAGTAACAAAAGCTATGTCGGTACCATGGGCAGATCCAAGAATATTAGGGAAATCTGCGAACATGGAACTCTCTTGGTGATCCCAGTCAAATTGGTATGCAAAGAGTTGATCATAGCCGGCAGATTCTAACGCTTGAAAAGGGATATCAACACCACGCAACTTCCATGCATGAGAGCGCGTGCGGACCCAAAGATCAAATAGCTTAGGGTTTTTCACTGTCACTATTGGCGGTAACAATTTGGTGAAACGATACTCTGTCGCCATAAAGTAGCGGTGAAGTCCATGCCAGAGAGCTACTTCATCTTTGGTTACTCCAGCCATCACGGGGACATTTTTAGCATACCTTTTATCACCCAGAGCAGCTAACAAACCAACTTCAGGGATCACGATCCCATCTCTTGTTGTCAACGGCATATTATCGATACCATCGTTTTCGTAATAAAGACCAACAAACTCGCGTGCATCGATGTTTTTTAGTGTGCGCCTAATCTCTGCAGAAGACTCGTTAGGATTACTCATTGCATTAACGATCTGCCAGGAGCCTCTGTCTACGAGCGGGTTTTTAGCATCTTTATTGATGGCGTCTGCCACTGTATGACTGCTGGTGTAGCCAGATTGAGAAATCGCCTTGTGAAACAGACCGTCTGAGAGGGGTGAAGCCAACAACGCGTATACATTGTGTCCGCCGGCTGACTCACCAAATATGGTAACGTTAGTTGCATCACCACCAAAACTATCGATATTACCCTGAACCCATTTCAATGCTTCTATAATATCGAGAGTCCCAAAATTGGAGGTTTTATCCAAGCCTTGCTGAGCGCCCTGAATAGCAGGATGAGAGAACCAGCCTAGTGCTCCTAGTCGATAATTAGTGCTGACTACCACAACGCCTCTGGAGGCAACAAGTTTACTGAAGTCATAATAGTCCTTCAGCCCGGTGGTATTACCACCGCCATGAATCCAAACCATGACTGGATAACTCTTACTCTTAAAGTCAGCAGGCGCTTTAATATCCAAGTAAAGGCAATCCTCTGACCCCACAATACCTTCTCCCTCACCTTCCACACCACCATAATTGCTGGCTTTTTGAACACACCCTGTACTCTCTTTGGGAACAATAAATTGCTCAGGAGCAACTAAGGTCCGCGGCGCTCTCCAGCGAAGGTCGCCTACAGGCGGTTGGGCAAAGGGAATGTCTGACCAGACCACAACATTCTCCAAGCGGCTATTTATCTGCCCTTGAACCACGCCAGTGGACGTGTTGATTGCTCCGCCCTCAGGACGGGCAGAGTTATTATCAAAAGGAGTGCACGCGCCTAGTGCGAAAAGACAGAGTAAAAGTAAACGATACATTGGCATCCCTTTTTATTATTGTTAGTGAGCCGGATTTTGTCTTGGCTATTACCTTACGAAATTTGCCCTTTAAAGGATCACTATACCCTATGGCTAGCAGAAGTTCTGAGGCGTACCATCTATGAAATAAAAAGGGCCTCTAATCTTCAAACTAAGCTCTTTTTCACAGACGATTCATACTTGGTATTTTCACGCAATTCAATGTCGTAATTAAGACAATCTCGTCTAAAAAAAGGGATAGAATCGCGGCTGAAAAAACGCCAAATTTTAAACCCCATTTTGACGGTATTGACCGCGCTAATAGGTAACATTATGACTCAGATTTCGTCTCCAGTAACAATCTCAATTGGCGCGCGTATACGTAAGTCTCCCTACTATAATTCGACCAGAAAATATGGGGCAAAATCATTTACGATTTACAACCACATGTACATGCCAACTGCCTATGCTGGTAACGATGCAGAGTATCAAAGCCTGACCAATGACGTCACTATGTGGGATGTTGCTGCAGAACGACAAATTGAAATTAAGGGCCCGGATGCCTATGAGTTTATCAGGCGCCTGACGCCACGCAATCTCGCTAAATGTGAGATGGGCCGATGCATGTATATTTTGCTGACTGACCACAAGGGTGGCGTCGTTAATGATGCAGTTCTTTTACGCTTAGCAGATGACCAATTTTGGATCTCGCCGGGTGATAGCGATGTACTACTTTGGATTCAGGGTGTAGCGGTAAATTCACCGCTTAATGTTGAGGTTTTTGAGCCCGATGCATCCCCCCTTCAAATTGGTGGCCCCAAGGCGCCAATGTTGATCGATAAGCTGTTTGATGGTGCTCATAATGATCTGCGCTTTTATCGCGCTGTAGAAACATCACTTAATGGTATTCCGATGATTATCGGGCGCACTGGTTGGAGTGGTGAAATTAGCTACGAACTCTATCTTCGTGATCACAAACGTGGCAACGAACTCTGGGAATTGGTGAGAGAAGCTGGGCAAGAATTCAATATCGCCCCAGCCGCACCCAACACCACCCGAAGTATCGAAGGTGGCCTGCTATCATATGCCTCAGATATTACCCGTGAGGACTGCCCCTACACTATTGATCTAGGTCGTTTAGTGGACGTCGACCAAGAGATAAATTTTGTCGGTAAAGCTGCGCTAGCCAAAATTAAAGAGGTCGGATCCGCCCGTAAGTTAGTCGGTATCTTTGTTGATGGCGACGCCATTACAGCGCCACCAGAGCAGCGATGGTGTGTTATCAATGACGGGAAAAAGATCGGTTATATATCACGCTGCATTTACTCCCCGCGGGTAAAGCGCAATATTGGATTTGCTAACGTTCCTACTGAATTAGCTGCCATAGGAACGTCACTGACCATTAAAGGACCCACCGGCCACTTAACGGCAACAGTGTGTGAGTTCCCTTGGATACCTGCCGAACGAATCAAACGCTAAGATGCAAAGCATCAGAGGTTAGTCAGCTGGCCTCTGGTGCAAACTGTAGTTTCGCTAGCCGAGCATAGAGACTATTGCTGTCTAACAAACTTTGATGACTTCCCGCCGCTATATTACGACCATCCTCCATCACCACTATTTCATCCGCATGCAAAATGGTGGCTAATCGATGCGCTATAATAACAGTGGTTCGACCCTTCATAAGTTTATCTAAAGCAAGCTGCACCTTTCTCTCGCTCTCACTATCCAGCGCACTAGTCGCTTCATCTAGCAACAAAATCCTTGGGTCTTTGAGCAGTGCTCGAGCAATTGCGATACGCTGACGCTGACCACCTGATAAGCGTACCCCCTGTTCACCGAGATCACTGGCATAGCCATTTGGAAGCCGGCCAATAAAATCATCCGCATGCGCGGCTTTTGCCGCTGCAAACACCTCTTGGTCAGTCGCATCTGATTTACCGTAACGTATGTTATACATGACATCACCAGTAAAGAGAGTAGGTTGCTGTTCAACGACGGCGATCTGCTTGCGTAGGTCTGTCAGATCTAACTCACTAAGTCCCGCTCCACCGAAGTCTACACTTCCTTGCTGAGGGTCATAGAAGCGCTGTATCAAGGCAAATAAAGTAGACTTTCCTGCGCCTGAGGGACCCACTAAAGCGACCACTTTTCCTTCAGGAATTGTTAGTGAAAAGTTATTTAAAGCCGCCTGATTGGGTCTTGAGGGATAATAAAATGTAAGGTCAGAAAACCTTAATGCCGGTGCCAATTGAGTGACGTCGGCCTTTATGATTGCAGGACTAGTAATTTTACTCGGAGCCTGCAACAGCTCCATCAGTCGTTCAGCTGCTCCCACCGCTCGCTGAAGCTCACCATACACCTCAGACAAAGAGGCAACACTAATCGCCATTAGCACGGCATAGAAGATAAAAGCGCCAAGATCACCCCCGCTCATCTCCCCAGAAATAACATCACGTCCGCCGAACCAAACCATAGTAGCTAGAGCGCCAAATACAGCCAAAATTACCATTGCCGTGAGCATTGTCCGCTGGCGAATTCGCCTTTTAGCCACGCTAAAAGCTTGCTCCACCTCACTACCAAAAGCCCGCTTCTCAAGGGTTTCTTGAGTAAAACTTTGGACGGTTTTAATTTGCTGTATGACTTCACCCGCATAACTACCGACGCTGGCAATAGAATCTTGGCTTAGGCGCGACAGAGCCCGCACTCGATTACCAAAATACAAAATTGGCAACAATACTATCGGTATTGAAACAAAAACAACGAGCGTGAGTGTTATGTTAGTGATTAATGACATTGCCAAGGCTCCTAAAAAGCTAATACCACTGCGCAGAGCTATGGATAGCGAAGAGCCAATAATTGACTGTAATAACGTTGTGTCAGCGGTTAATCGCGACATGATGTCGCCACTACGATTAGTCTCAAAAAATGCGGGGTGCAAGCTGACCACATGATTAAAAACGGCCACTCTAATATCTGCGCTGACCCGCTCACCCAGCCAGGAAATTAAGTAAAAGCGCACGGAGGTTCCTATAGCCATCAAAATAGCTGCAGCGATCACAAAAGAGATGGCGGTGTTGAGGCTGGTTAATGATGTATCGACCAACCCTTGGTCGATTATTAAGCGCAATCCATGCCCGATGGATAACGTAATGCCCGCCGTTAGCAAAAGTGCGAGCATAAAAATGACTATTTGCGGGCGATAAGGTTTTAGAAAAGCGGCGATCGCTTGAAATAGTTCCTTATTGCTCAGGACCATCGACGTAGATTCAACACGAGTATCTTGTTCTTGCAAAACGGCGGCACCTTGAAGATGAAAATCATCCGGTAGTATAGCCGCCTCAGTCACCATGACCCTAGTGCCGAGTAATAATTTTTACTTATACATGCGACCCCGGAGTACGCTCAAATAGTCTGTGAATCAGCGGCACAAAATACTCTAGTGGCTTAGCTTTAAAGTCCGGATCAAATGATGTCTGATCCCATTTGGCGCAAAAGTCTACGCAAGCCTGGTAATAAGGGCTGTCAATTAGCGCGTCTCTGGCATTACGGTCCTCATCATAATGGTGCATCCAATAGTAACCTTGAAACAAACCATGATTGAGTATAATCCAATAGTTTTTTTCACTCACATAGGGCCTGAGTAGCGCTGCAGCAGCTTGGGAGTGATTGGCCGGTGCAATGACATCACCTATATCATGCAACAACGCACAAACTACCGTTTCTTCATCGGCACCGTCTTGCTCTGCTCTGGTTGCAGTTTGTAGGCAATGATCTAATCGGCTAATTTGGTAGGGTGACTCTCCTTCCATCATTTTTAACCAACTAATCACTCGATCAGCCTGTTCCTTCATAGCATCAGCTTCATGAGCGAACACTAAATCATAATCCGCTCGACTAGCCTGCTCCATTGCGGTGAATCGAGTCTTATCAGTCATAGCGAGCGCCCTTATGTTTGTTTAAAGTAATCACTTTATTCGCAATATTATCGAGTTCGAAATACGCATCCTGTAGATGGCGCTTGCCGCTGGGCACAAATGCCTCTCGAGCATGTAGCACTCGATGAGCAGCCACCAGCAATATATGACCGCCTTCGAGCCTAAACTTAACGTGGTTGTCCGAGTCCGTCATGTGACAGCAGAGACAGTGATAAGCCTGGTAAAAATCGTTCACGCCTGTTCGCATAGGATCTATCGCTTGCATTAACTGATTAGAAAATCGTACGCTAATAATATTGCCGCCAGAATCGCATTTAATAATGGGTTCCACCGCATAAGTTTCGTTATCTTCATCGAATTGTCGAAAGGGCACCGCAAAATCACACAGGGTGGCAAAAAACTCTGGCCTTTGCTGCCTAATTTTTTCAGCCACGGCCCATGCATCAAGAATAATGGACCGTCCTTTCTCAGCCCCATTTTCCAGCATATGCAGAGCCTGTGCACTCGGAGGAAAACTGTAACTGGCGAAGTCATTGTGCGGAGGAAGCGCGAGTGCAGTGTGCGCAACATTATAGACTCGAGTTTCTAGACAAACGTTATGGATACGATCAAAGAGTACCTCTCTAATAGGACCCAACCGCGAGGCTAACAATTCAAGAGAACTAGGTTGGTTTGGCGCCCCATCGATAACCATGACACCAGTTTGCAAAAAAGCAGTAAGAGCTTCTAAAGCGATCGTGTCATCGGCCAAGAAGCACGACCAGTCTACATACTTTGGTTGGAATTCTTTTTTCCAAGATATTGATGGTGCATGCCGTTGTTTTGATAATTCCAAAATATCGGCAAGAACATAATCACTCTGGTGCCCATCTGGCCATTCAATAAACAGCACTCCGTCAGTTAGATAGATCATACTGGGTGCAAGATCATGCGAAACACCACTGAGAATAAATAATTTTTCCTCGGTTTCCACGGCACGACACTCGTCACAAAGACAATTGTCACGTAACCAAAGATTGGGTAAGTCAAGCCGAGTATTTGTACCAGAAACTATTTGGACGTAGCCGTTTTCAAGAACGGCATGTATATCATAAGAAACGTTAGAACTATTTTTTTTAAGCTCATTTTGAACCGCTAGCACCATCACAAAACCCTCATTGCAACCACACTGACGAGAATCGAAAAAAAACCTTTAAGCTCCTTACCAAAAAGCCTTTTCGAATCCAAGTAAACCTTCTACATCACTCATATCTAAGCTGAAAATTATCGCAAGTGTACCATGCGACAATAATTAACAAACTGAGTAATTCGCTGCGTAGTGTATTACTAAGCTTTACGGCGCCACATAAACAGAAACGTCTCTTTTTATCGTCTCCACGACATTAATAGTAGCTATTTTGGTGGGATCGATTGACAGTGGATTTTGATCTAGAATAACCATATCAGCCCGCTTGCCGGCCTCTAACGATCCTTTACTCTCCTCTTCAAAATGCTGGTATGCAGGCCAAATAGTCATCGCCTTTAACGCGTCCATCGGACGCAACCGTTGTTCTGCCCCTAAAACAGCCCCGCTACGTGTCGTACGATTGACGGCGCTGTCTAAAATTCGCATGGAGTTAGGGAAGGTGACCGGCGCATCAGAATGAATAGAAAATTTAATATCTCTATTAATTAACCATCCCGTGGGCGATATATTCTGTGCTCTTTTTATCCCAGCTACTGAATCTCTATGCCAATCTCCCCAGTAAAATGTATGCATTGGATAAAGTGCAGGGAAAATTCCAAGGCGCTCTATGTCATCAATTTGATCTTCACGCAGAAACTGTCCATGGATCATAACGGTCCGCCTGTCTTTCCCTGGAAAGGCCTCAGCGGCTTGCTCCGAAATATCAATGAGCTGGTCAATGGCTGCATCGCCATTGGTATGGGTCAGCATTTGCCAATCGTTCGCATACGCCATGGAGAACCACTTTAAAGCGTCTGCGTCAGCAAAAGCCGGATAGCCTAAATAGCTTTCATCTTGACCCAAGGGCGGCATTAGGTACGGCTTGGTAAACCAGGCAGTTTTGCCCTGCGGTGAGCCGTCAAAAGTGAGTTTTACACCACCGATCCTGAAGTTATTAACGTAAGTATCAGAGTGAAGCGGGCCGTTAAGGATTGTATAATCAGTCATAGTAGCAACATCGGCGTAGGTAACCACGTCCGCTAAAAACCTACCGTCAGCGGCAAACTGCACCATAAACGCTAACGTCCTAGGATCGGTCTTTCCGTCTTGAATAGTGGTAAAGCCATTGGATAAATACTGTTTTTCCCCCTCAGACAAATAGTCCGTTACGGCGGAAGGCGGAATCATTTTATAGACAAGGGCAAAATGGGCGTTCTCTTCAAGGACTCCATTTGGCTGATTAGTCCCTGTCTCACGTCGAATGATGCCTCCAGCAGGATCAACTGATTCAGCCGTAATGCCAAACATTTCCAGCGCCTTGGTATTATAAACACCAATATGGCCTGATTGGTGAGTAATCATGATGGGCATTTCAGTAGATACCGCATCGAGCTCATGACGGTTAGGATGTCTAGCCTCTTCCAGCTGAGAATCATCATAGTTAAAACCGATTACTACACTGTGCTCTTTAACCATTTCAGACGTAACAATAAAGTCCCGCAATGTCTGTTGCAACGCCGCGATATTTTGACCAGGTCCATCGGGCGGCGGAAGTAAATTTGCAGTCCCCACTTGAACGGCAACAGCTGAAAGATGGCTATGAGCATCAACAAAACCCGGTAGCATAGTTTTACCGTCCAGATCTACCTTACGTGTATTCTCTCCTGACATTGAAAGAATCGCTTTGCTATCGCCCACGGCCAGTATCTTTCCATCTTTAACGGCTATGGCTTCGACCACTAACTCGTCGTCATCTAATGTAATAACATTGCCGTTAAAATAAATAGTATCGGCAGTAACTGGAACCGTTTTTTCCGCACAGCCTGCTGACAGCAGAACCGCCACTAGGCTGGCTACAAAAATACTTCTGAACAAAACTTTCATATAACACATCTCCCTGTTGCATTAAGCCTTTTCGCTAAATCTAAACGCCTTGCTTTAAATCCTGCTAACGTTTTTTGCCCACTGGCCATCGCATCTGACACCATGCTGTCACAAAATAAAAGTTGGCGCAATAACTCGAAAGCACAGCTCACTCGTTGCAATATGAATCACTTAGTTGATCTTATAAAGTAGAGCCATCGTAAAATAACGCATCCAAAAGAAAGGGAGTTTGCCTTGACTATAGAATTATCAAAATTAAATAAATATTTTTCAATTGATAAGCTTATTTATCACTCTGTTGATCTAAGTCTGTATCAGGTCTCCGCTATCATTGATGGAGAGGAACACTACATTACGGACGGAAAAAAGAAATTTCTTCGCGCGCCCAACATTATCGATTTACAAAAGCTCCTCAAGGACGTAAAAGCAACGGAAACGGTGCTGCGGCATACTAGCGCCTATGATGAAATGGTGGGTGGTCCTGAAAAAACGTCATCTAACCTACTTGAGGTCCCCTTGGCTGACAATAAGCTTTATTAACGGTGTACATTTACTCTCAGCACCCTAAACTACGCGGCTAATTATTTCAGCGTGTCAAATAAGTAACTCAAATTCCGCTTCAAGGATTAAGCTTAAAATGATAACTCAAAACTGTACTAAACTTTTCGCAATTTTCGCTATCTTCGCTTCTCTATTTCTCGTCTCCACAGTTGCGGTTACTGAGGAAGGCGAATCCGCAAAGATCGAGAGTATTGTTGTTACCGGCCGGCGGAATCAGCAACCCCTAGATCAGTTAATTGGCAATGTCGCACAGGTAAGTGGTGAAGAGCTCGAGAGAATCGCGCATGCGCATATTAATCAAGTAGCGGCACGTATGCCTGGTGTTTGGTTAAGCAGAGGCAATGGGCAAGAAGTCTTAGCCTCAGTGCGCTCTCCGGTTTTTACCGGCGCTGGAAGCTGTGCGGAAGTTTTAACCACTGAAGATGGACTGCCTATACGACCGACAGGTATGTGTAACGTCAATCAGTTGTTTGAAGTAAATACAGAGCAGGCATCTGGACTGGAGATCTGGCGCGGCCCTGGTACCGTTTTTTATGGCTCTAACGCTATTCATGGTGTTATTAATGTGTTGTCACCCAGCATTGACCAAAATCAGCTCTCACTGCAATTGGGCAGTCATGACTACAGCCGAATTAAAGCCGGCTGGCGCGGTGTCCAGGGTGCACAATCGCTACAGATTGCAGCTAATGGGGTATCTGACGGCGGATTTAAAGATGAATCAGGATTTGATCAACAAAAGATATCAGTAAAGCACTGGTGGTCAAATACCAATATTGAAACGCAGACGCATCTTACTGCCGTCAATTTAAATCAGGAAACCGCTGGTTATATCAAAGGGTTTGAATCTTACAAAGACGATGCTGTTTGGAAAACTAATCCAAATCCAGAGGCTTATCGAGATGCCTCAGCTGTGCGACTCTCGTCTCAAATCAGTGGGCAAGGCACTTGGGGACAACAATCAGGCAGTTGGACAATAACGCCTTATGTTAGAGGGAGTTCGATGACGTTTTTACAACATTATCTACCCGGCCAAGCAGAAGAACAAAATGGGCAGAGCAGCGCCGGCCTGCAAACCAGCTATCAGATGGACTCTGACAATGCGACTATTTGGCTTGGAGCTGACTTAGAATGGGCTGATATGTGGGTGAAGGAATCTCAAGCTAATATCCTCGGCACTGCCGATAACGTGCGATTTCAAGGTCAGCACTATGACTTTGAGGTAAAAAGTCAGCAATACTCAGTATTTTCAAATGCCGAGTGGCAAGTCTCAAACAAGCTGTTACTGGAAGCAGGTTTGCGATATGAGTCGCTCACGTATGACTACCAAAACAATATGATCGTTGGAAGTACACGTGATGATGGAACTCTGTGCAAGTCGAGCATAGGTAGCTGTCGTTATTTTCGACCAGCAGACAGGTCTGACCGTACTGATGACTTGAACTATCAGATCGGCACTCATTATGCGTTTACAGGCTCTGCCGGCGCCTTTTTAAGGATCTCTAGTGCCTATCGAGCGCCGCAGATTAATGAGCTTTACCGACTTCAGAAAGAGCAGGAAATTGCAGACGTAAGGCCAGAGCAACTGGATAGTATTGAGGCTGGGGTGCGATACAAAACTGAGCAATGGTTTGCCGAAGTCTCGCTCTACAAGATGGATAAAGACCAGGTGATCGTTAAAGACTCCGATAGCTTTATTGTTAATGATGGAGAAACTACGCATCACGGAGTTGAGTGGCAACTGCGTCATAAGCTGTCTGATAACTGGCAGCTATCGAGTGCAGGATCATGGGCGGTGCACGAGTATTCCTACGCGCGCCTTTACGGCGACGTCAACATCGATGGCAACGACATTGACACAGCACCCCGCTGGCAAGGCAGTGCGCATGCGTTATATCAGCCGACTGAGCTTACTAGCGTGGAGATTGAGTGGATTTATTTGGGTAAATACTTTTTGGACCCCCAAAATGCACATCAATACGCTGGGCATAGTGTAATAAATGTGAGAGCGCAACAGAACTATACCAACTGGGAGTTGGCTGCCCAGTTAACCAACTTAACCGATCGGCGTATTGCCGACAGAGCCGATTATGGTTTTGGAAGCTACCGATACTTTGTTGGTGAGGGGCGCGGTGTATCGCTTGAGGTCAAACGTTTTTTCTAAAGTGGCAGATAAGTAGCCAGTTGGTGTAACCTAGGGAGAGACAGTCAAAATAATAATAAACGTCTACCGCTGGGAGCAACGTGTAATGACTAAACCAGAATCTCTTTCTAAAAGATCTGAGCTACGCTTTTGGGGTTGGGGTTATGCCGATGAGCATTTGTCACTTGAGGAAGATCAGTTAGTAGAAGCCATGGTGGCAGTCATGGCGCCGAACAGCACTGAGGTTGCACCACCGTCCATTGATGACTTTGATCTACCCTCGCCTCGTATTACCTTGCCCAAAGCGTTTTCTGGATTTATTTCAACCACAAAATATGATCGATTAGTGCACAGCTATGGCAAGTCCTACCCTGACATTGTGCGCATGTTTCTCCACCAAATTGACAACCCACCCGACTGGGTCGCTTTTCCAAAAACTGAGCAACAGATTGCCGAACTATTAGCTTATGCCAGTACCAACAACATTGCTGTCATACCTTTTGGTGGCGGCACCAGCGTTTGCGGTGGTATTGAATCAAATGTCGGTGATGATTATCAAGGAACAGTCAGTTTAGATTTAGAGCATTTTGATAAAGTTCTAGACGTGGACGCTATAAGTCGTAGTGCTCGTATCCAAGGCGGAACGTTGGGTCCTGACATTGAAAGACAGCTGAAGCCTCATGGTTTCACTCTACGTCATTTCCCTCAAAGCTTTAGGTTCTCGACGCTTGGCGGTTGGGTTGCAACACGCGCCGGCGGACACTTCGCTTCTGTTTTCACCCACATTGATGATTTCGTAGAGTCAACAAGATTAGTGACCCCATCAGGAGTAATGGAAACGCGTCGACTTCCAGGGTCTGGTGCCGGACCCTCTGCCGATAGAATGGTTCTGGGTTCCGAAGGCACGCTTGGGGTAATTACAGAGGCTTGGGTACGACTGCAAAGCCTACCGACATGGAAAGCATCGGTTACCGTTACCTTTAAAAATTTCATTCAAGGTGTTGAGGCCGTCAGATTAATCTCTCAGTCAGGGCTTTTCCCGAGCAATTGTCGCCTTCTTGATGAAGCAGAAGTTCATGCAAATCATTTAGCAGCTGAATCCTGCGCACTACTTGTTCTGGGATTTGAATCTGCGGACCATCCGGTTACACCTAAAATGGAACGCGCCCTAACAATCGCCTCCGACTGTGGTGGAAAATATACAGACGTAAGATATATCAATGCCCAAGATGAAGGCACGAAGGCTGACTCCGCCGATTCAACTGCCGCAACATGGCGAAACGCCTTCATCAGAATGCCCTACTATAGAAACCGAATGGTTGGTTTCGGGATCATAGCCGACACCTTCGAAACGGCTATTACCTGGGATAGATTTCAACAACTCTATGACGGTATTAAACAGGGAATGGAGAAGGCCATTCTTGAAATAACGGGCAAAATTGGTCTAGTCTCCTGCCGTTTTACCCACATCTATTCAGATGGTCCAGCGCCATACTTCAGCTTTTATGCTCTGGGCGACACTAACGGTGACCTATCTAATGCACTCAAACATTGGCGGCAGATCAAGCATACAGCTAACGAACTAGTAGTGAATTTGGGCGGAACGATTACTCATCACCATGCTGTTGGGCGTGACCATAAAGTCGGTTATGAGCAACAAACATCTGACCTTTACCGGCAAACGCTTGTCGCTACCAAGAAATCTTTAGATCCGGCGGGAATTTTAAATCCCGGCGCCCTAATTGACCCTTGCAAAAAAGCGCGGCAATAGATGGAGTCATTATAGGCTGGTGAAGGCACGAGTATCGTCTACTTTTGTAAAGCAGGCCAATCCTCAGTATGGAAAAACTGCCCTCTCGGAGCATCCCTTCTCTCATAAGTATGAGCACCAAAGAAGTCTCGCTGTGCCTGTAGCAAATTAGCTGGCAATCGAGCAGAGCGGTAGGCATCGTAATAACTGAGCGCACCACTAAAAGACGGCACGGGGATGCCTCCCTTGACCGCCAAAGCAACTGTTTCGCGCCAGTCTTGTTGAGTACTTTTTAACACTTCAGTGAAAAAAGGCGCCAACATCAGATTTATAATCGCTGGGTCAGAAGTATAAGCTTGACTGATATGGTCTAAAAATTTCGCCCTTATAATACATCCACCGCGCCAAATTCTGGCGATTCCGGCAAGATCTAGATTCCATTGGTACTTTTCTCCAACAGCGGCGATCAGATCAAGACCTTGAGCATAAGAAACGACTTTGGATGCATAAAGCGCATTATGGACCTGCTTAATTAGCGCAGATTTCTGGTTACCCTTCAGTTTAAGCCGCCAGCTATCTGGCCCAACAAGAGACTCAGATGCAATTACTCGCTTATCTAACATTGAAGATAGTGTTCTGGCCTCAACGGAGCCGGCGATAGCTGACAGTGGAATTCCTTGTTCGATAGCAGCCATCGCCGTCCAACGACCCGTACCTTTCTGGCCTGCTCGATCGAGAATGACATCTACTAAATCTTGATCTGAAATGGAGTCGTGCTGACGAAAAATATTGGCCGTAATCTCTATTAAATAAGATTCCAAGTCACCATTATTCCAATCTTCAAAAATGTCTGCTATTTCGGCATTGGTAAAGCCGGCCGATTTAAAAATATGGTAAGCCTCACAAATAAGCTGCATATCGCCATACTCAATACCATTGTGAACCATTTTGACAAAATGGCCTGAGCCGCCTAAGCCTATGTGTGTCACACAGGGTTCATCATCAACTTTCGCCGCTATTGCTTCAAAGATAGGCTTAATTAACTGCCAGCTGTCAGGGTCACCACTTGGCATAATTGACGGGCCTTTTAAGGCGCCCTCCTCGCCCCCAGAGATTCCAGCGCCTATAAAGCGCATTCCTTTCTCGGCCAGATACTGCTCTCGCCTAGCGGTGTCGGTATACAACGTATTGCCGCCATCGATAATGAGATCCCCTTTATCCAACAAGAGTAAGAGATGCTCAATAATTTCGTCCACCACCTCGCCCGCAGGAACCATAAGTTGAATCAACCTAGGTTTTTTCAGATGTTGTACTAGCTCTTTTAGAGACTGCGTCGACGTCAGGTTTTTCGCTGAATGTTGGGCAATAAAACGGTCCATCTTCGCCTGAACACGGTCATTGACCACTACGGAAAATCCATTAGATTCTATATTTAAGGCAAGATTTTGCCCCATGACACCAAGCCCAATAAAACCAATATCACACGTACTCATTCACTGTCCCTTTTTATCTCTTAAATTCATCGGCGATAGGGCCGCATTCTACAAGCTATTAGTAAATGTACCTATCTCAAACGCTGACTTTAACTCTAACTATGGCATAATCATCGCTTCTAAGATTACATAATTGACTTCGATCCCAGATCTACTTATGACTAACCAGCCAAAACCTGAACACACACCTATGATGCAACAGTATTTGCGCATCAAAGCGGACCATCCCAATGACATAGTCTTCTATAGAATGGGTGACTTCTATGAATTATTTTTTGATGATGCTAAAAAGGCAAGTCAATTATTGGACATCACGCTAACGGCGCGCGGCAAGGCTAACGGTAACCCAATCCCCATGTGCGGAGTGCCCCACCATGCCGCTGAAGGGTATCTGGCTAAGTTAGTAAAGCAAGGCCTCTCAGTCGCCATATGTGAGCAAGTTGGAGATCCAGAGACAAGTAAAGGGCCCGTGGAACGACAAGTCATGAGGGTCCTCACTCCTGGCACATTAACTGATGAAGCGCTACTTGATGATCGTAGTGACAGTCTTCTCGCTGCTATTAATCGCGTCGGTGACGAATTCGGTATTGCTACCCTTGATATGAGCAGCGGCCAATTTCAAGTGATGGAAGTGGGTAGTCAAGAAGAACTGCATAGTGAACTTCAACGCTTAAATCCGGTTGAGTTATTAATTGCCGAAGATTTGAGCGGTTTAGACTTCTTAGAAAAACGTATTGGTCTGCGCCGACGTGGCCCGTGGGAATTCGATTTAGATACGGCACAAAGGCAGCTTAACAAACATTTTGCAACACATGATCTCACCGGTTTCGGCTGCGGTCATCTCACCCTAGCAATAGGTGCTGCCGGCTGCCTATTTCAATATGCACGAGATACACAACGCAGTAATCTGCCCCATATACGAGCCATTACAGCAGAAAATCGTGACCATGCCGTAATACTGGATCCGTCGAGTAGACGAAACCTTGAGCTTGATACTAATTTATCGGGCGGGTCTGAAAATACCTTGCTTGAAGTTCTAGATACAACAGCAACTACTATGGCCAGTCGACTTCTTCGCCGCTGGTTGAATCGGCCACTGCAGGATATAAATACATTAAAAAACAGACAACATAGTATTGCCGAACTTCAAGCCAATTTTTTGCATGAGAACTTGCACGAGTCTCTGAAGCATGTGGGTGATATGGAGCGTATTCTCACCCGAGTAGCTCTACGCTCAGCACGACCCCGCGATTTAACACGATTGCACGCGTCGCTAGCCACACTACCGGAGATTGCCTCAGCGCTCAGCTCTTGCAAATTAGAGCATCTAACCAACCTTGCCAAGTTAGCCAGACCATTACCCCATCTGGTTGATCTACTTAGTACCTCTATCAAAGAAAACCCCCCAATGGTGATTCGTGATGGCGGTGTCATTGCCGACGGATATGATGAGGAGCTCGACGAGCTTCGTGCACTGAACACCAATGCCGGTGAGTTTTTATTGGCGATGGAGGAAAGAGAGAAGATTGCGACCGGAATATCCACCCTCAAAGTTGGTTACAACCGTGTTCATGGTTACTATATTGAAATTTCTCGCGGGCAGAGCGATAACGCACCGGTAGAATATATTCGCCGTCAAACGCTCAAAAATGCGGAGCGTTTTATCACTCCAGAGTTAAAAACCTTTGAAGATAAGGCGTTAAGTGCCAAGAGCCGATCCTTAGCGCGTGAAAAGTACCTCTATGAACAACTACTTGAAACACTTAACAAAGACTTATCCATCCTCCAGAAATGTGCGGCAGCCATCGCTGAAATTGATGTTTTAGCCACACTTGCAGAGCGAGCCTACAGCCTTAATTTTTGCCAGCCAACGCTGAAGTGTGAACCTGGCATCGATATTCAAGGTGGTCGGCATCCTGTCGTAGAGCAAGTTTCTAGTGATCCCTTTGTCGCCAACCAGCTTGTTATGAACAACGATCGAAAAATGCTTATTATTACTGGGCCCAACATGGGTGGTAAGTCGACTTATATGCGTCAAGCGGCCCTTATCGTTCTGCTGGCTCAAATAGGCAGTTTTGTGCCGGCGACCTCGGCCATTATTGGTTTAACTGACCGACTATATACCCGTATAGGATCGTCTGATGACCTCGCTGGTGGACGATCTACCTTTATGGTGGAGATGACGGAAACCGCTAACATTCTCCACAATGCTACGGACCGAAGCCTCGTTCTTATGGATGAGGTTGGCCGAGGGACAAGTACCTTTGATGGGCTATCTTTAGCCTGGGCATGCGCATTTTATCTCGCAAAAACTGTCAAGGCATTCACACTCTTTGCCACTCATTATTTTGAGTTGACATCGTTACCGGAAAAAGTCGAGGGTGCAATTAACGTGCATCTAGATGCGACAGAATACAATGACAGCATTGTCTTCATGCATAGTGTGCAGGATGGGGCAGCAAGTCAAAGTTATGGTATTCAAGTAGCGAAACTTGCAGGTATTCCTAGCCCTGTTCTTGATCTTGCGCGAGCAGAATTAGCACTGTTAGAAACAGGGGCTCAGTCAACTGTAGCTTTAGGCGATAATATTCTTGCTGATGCATTGCCTAGCCAGAGTGAACTGCCGCTAGCACCTATTAATTCAGCCCTACAAAAACGCCTAGATACTATGCTGCCTGATGAACTGTCACCTAAACAGGCGCTTGATCTAATTTATGAGCTAAAAAGGTTAAGGTAACGTAACCAAGAATGATCAAAAAGGCCCATAAAAATGCCTATCGTGACGGTAATTGGTCATAGCATACTGGTATACTGCCGCCCAAATGAATCATCAAAGTATTTTTTAAGAGAAGCATCGAATGACTTTTATTGTTGGTGACAATTGCATTAAGTGTAAACACACCGACTGTGTTGAAGTGTGTCCTGTCGATTGCTTTTATGAAGGCCCTAATTTTTTAGTTATTCATCCTGATGAATGTATTGATTGTGCCTTATGCGAACCCGAATGCCCTGTAGATGCAATCTTCGCAGAAGATGAGGTACCTGAAGGCCAAGAAATATTTGCAGCCCTTAATAGCGAGCTTGCTGAAATTTGGCCAAACATCACTGAGGAAAAAGAATCTCCTCCGGATGCCGATGAGTGGAATGGAGTTGAAAATAAGCTTCAATATTTAGAACGATAGATAGTTTTAAACTAGATATTAGTTTCAGATACGTTAAACTGCGTTCCTCCTCTGCGCACCCGTAGCTCAGCTGGATAGAGTAGGTGGCTTCGAACCACTTGGTCGGGGGTTCGAATCCCTCCGGGTGCACCAGTTTCCCACGTAATCCATTGTTTTCCTTGTGTATTCTTCCAATTACACAG
>Ga0209192_10000480_pt1 | contig 38935 bp, 41 predicted proteins | sample ArcticOcean_MG_C_11_FD_187433 | JGI IMG/M metagenome (GOLD analysis project Ga0209192, IMG submission 187433) | Marine microbial communities from western Arctic Ocean - ArcticOcean_MG_CB2_154 (SPAdes) (version 2) | ecosystem: Environmental > Aquatic > Marine > Oceanic | place: Arctic Ocean... | reverse complement strand
TTTGGATTCATTAAACCAACTTTAGCTTGGAATCCACCCATGTTTGGAGTCGTATATGTAGCTTGACCCTTCCATGCAGCATAAACATAACCAGTACCGATACCGCCTAGTGTAGTAGCACCACCAGAACGACCATTAGCACCAGAACCAACACCTAATAGTGTCATGTCATTCAGGATCGCACCAGAAGCAAAGATACCTATATCTTTACCAAGTTTGATAGAACCCCATGATTTATCACCAAATGATAAATATGATTGACGATTTAACGGTGTTTTGTTATCACCAGCTGCAGAATTATCTGAAGCATTAGGTTGGAATGAAATAGTAAACGACACATCAGTATTATTTTGACGTGTAGTACCAGTAAATCCTAACCATGATGGTAATAGACCAGTGTTGATACCTTGTGAATCTTGTTCACCAAGAGCATCTGAACTGTTTGCAATAGAACCTTGCGCTGCACCCATAGTGCCTTCAACAGCGTCAGCATCATTAAAGTTCATGAATGCATTAACGTTACCATTTACATCTAATGTCCAGTCACCTGCAGGAATAACAATTCCAGCATTAGCTGCCGAAGCACCTAAAGCTAGAGCTGCACCCGCAACTGCTAGATTAATTTTCTTGTTCATATATTTCTCCTATAATTAAAACTACTTTTATAACCAAGGTTAAAAAAGTAATCTATAAATAACTTCCTTAACAAAAAAACTTTCTTAAGAATAAACTTTCTCATTAAGAAGAGTTATCTCATTATCCCTAATGTTGGCAATAAATAGCAAGGTAATTGTGACTTTTTTGTAACAAATTTATATTATTGTTGTATATTTACAACATAACATCTTAAATTGCTTTAAACAAAGGGATTTCTACCCTAATTTTATTTCTTTGTGAGTTTTAATTGCATATCTATCCGTCATTCCAGCTAAATAATCTGCAACGGCTCGAGCTAAATTTTGTGCTGATTTAATTCGATAAGATTCTGGCATTAAGGATGGATCATTCATGAAATAGAGGAATAAATCTTTAACTATTTTTTTCGCATTATCAGTCATCTCCACAACTCGTTCGTGCTCATAAAGAAAGCTCCTCAAGAATTGTTTAAGCTCTAATTGCTTTTTGGCCATCTCTTTGGATAAATTAATTAAGTTAGGAAGTGTTCGAATTTCATCAATCGTTTGAGGTTTAAATTTTACTAAATTTATAGCACTAGCTTCACAAATATCAAATATTAAGTTGTACATCATTCTTCTTATCGTTTCATGCAGCCACCTAACATTATCAATATTAGGGTAATCTTTTTTCACCAATTCAGCAGACTCTTTAAATAAAGATATATCCATTAATCCCTTAAATTTTAAAAGGCCCGAACGATAACCATCGTCAATATCATGATTATTATAAGCAATCTCATCGGCATAATTTACTAACTGCGCCTCTAATGATGGTTGTTGTTTTTTAATAAATCTTTCACCTATTATTCCTAAATTACTAGCATTTTTTATAGAGCAATGCTTTAAGATGCCTTCTCGCGTCTCAAATGTTAGATTTAATCCATCAAAATCAGCGTATCTTTGCTCTAATAAATCAACCACCCTTAAGGACTGTAAATTATGTTCAAAGCCACCGAAGTCTTTCATACAGGCATTTAAGGAATCCTGCCCAGCATGGCCAAATGGGGTGTGTCCTAAATCATGGGCTAGGGCAATCGCCTCAGCAAGATCTTCATGACAATTCAAAGTGCGCGCGATTCCTCTTGAAATCTGAGAGACCTCCAATGAATGAGTAAGGCGCGTTCGAAACATATCCCCTTCGTGATTTACAAAAACTTGCGTCTTATATTCAAGGCGTCTGAATGCCGATGAGTGAATGATGCGGTCACGATCTCTTTGGAAATCGTTTCTAAATTTTGATTCAGCTTCGTAATATTCCCTTCCTAAACTGTGGCTAGGATTTGCTGCATAAGGTTTTAATATCATCAAAAGCTTTTAAAAAGTTTTTTGTAAAAGAGTATTATGAAACATCTCAGTATCATAATCACTTGTTAGAATAGCTTTCCCTATGCCTTGTTGTAAAACAAGATTTATTTGATTTTCTTTTGTTTTTTTATCAAGCTGCATTAAATCAAGAAATTTCTGTTTTGAAATCTTTGGCGGATTAATAGGGAGGTTTGCTTGGATAATTAAAGATTTAATTCTTTGATTCTCTTCTCTTGAAAGCCACCCCATTTCTTCTGATAAATAAGCCGCCATAACCATACCTGTTGCAATAGCTTCCCCATGAAGCCATTTATCATATCCAGTAGCAGTTTCTATTGCATGTCCAAAAGTATGACCTAAATTTAGAATAGCTCTTATGCCAGATTCAAATTCATCCGCTTCTACAATATCTGCCTTATTTTGACAAGATCGAGTAACAGCCTGAATCAATAGTTGAGAATCTCTTTGCATAATACCTACAATATTATTCTCAAGCCATTCAAAAAAACTAGCGTCCCGAATTAAGCCATATTTTATAACCTCAGCCAAACCAGCCGAAAACTCTTTATCGGGTAATGTTGCCAATAAGCTAATATCAGCAAGCACGCACTTTGGCTGATAAAAAGAACCTACCATATTCTTTCCAAGGCGGTGATTAATACCAGTCTTTCCACCTACAGAAGAATCAACTTGTGATAATAAAGTAGTTGGGATTTGTATAAAGTCTACCCCCCTCATAAATGTTGCTGCTGCAAAACCTGTTATGTCACCAACAACCCCGCCTCCTAGAGCGATTAATGTAACTTGACGATTTGCTCTATTTGTTAGCAATGCATCATAAATTAAATTAAGAGTTTCAAAATTTTTAAAGACTTCTCCATCAGGGAGAATAATCGGAATAATCTCTTTCTCAGCTGATAAAACATTTGAAATTTTTTGCAAATATAATGGAGCAACCTTGTCATTAGTAATAATAGCTACTTTATTATTACTAATATGATGTTTAATTAGGTCATAATTTTCTAAAAGATTTTCGCCAATATATATTGGGTAACTTCTTTTTTCTAAATTGATATTTATAGTTTTCATAGTTTTTTAATAAAAGATTCAATTTCAAAAGCAATTTCATTTGCGTGCTTATTTTTAGTGCTAATTATACAATCAGAAATAGAAGTATATATAGGGTCTCTAAATTCAAATAAACTCTCCAAAGTTTTTTTTAAGTCCCCTTTTTGTAATAGTGGCCTAGATTTATCGCCTGTCATTCTTCCTACCAAATCTTCACAGTTTGATTTTAAATACACTACATACCCATTGTCCTCGAGTAATTTACAATTATTTTTAGATAAAATAACGCCTCCTCCAGTAGCTAATACGATATTTTTATAAGCTACCAAATCTTTCAACACATTCTCTTCTCTTTTTCTAAAGCCTAATTCCCCTTCGTATTCAAATATTAAAGGTACTTTTACGCCCGTCTTTTCTTCAACAACATGGTCACTGTCATAAAAATCTTTATTCAGATTTTTTGATAAAAGTCTGCCGATTGTTGTCTTTCCAGAGCCCATGAGGCCAATTAAAAAAATATTTTTATCTTGCTTCAATCTAATTCTCTATTAAAATAAGTTAAATAATAAAAAATTTAGTAGCTCAATTAGCATACTAAACCTCTATAATAAACGTTTAATATTATAGTTAAACATTATTTAATACGCCATGTATTCAACTATCAAAAATTATCTTCTCATTGCGCTCCTGGCTGGCTTATCAGTTATAGCAATGGGATTTTTCGTATCGGCCCTAATTTACCCAACACTCCCCAATATTTCACATTTAGAAAAATATTATCCCAAACAACCACTTCAAATATATTCTAAAGAAGGGATTCTTATTGCAGAATTTGGTGAAGAAAGAAGAGATTTTATAGCTATTTCAGAGACCCCCCAGCAAATGATTAATGCGATTCTTTCTATAGAAGATCGTCGCTTTTTTGAGCACCCTGGTATTGATATTATTGGCATAACCAGAGCTGCCCTTAAAAATATAACAGGTAAAAGTCATGAGGGAGCAAGCACGATAACAATGCAAGTCGCAAGAAACTTTTTTCTTACCTCTGAAAAAACATTAAAAAGAAAAGTTAATGAAATATTGCTCGCAATTAAAATAGAAAGAACTCTATCAAAAGAGGAGATACTTGAATTATATATAAATCAAATATACCTGGGGCAGAGGTCTTTTGGTTTTGCTGCAGCAGCCAATACTTATTTTGGTAAAAACCTTGATCAATTAAATTTAGGAGAAACTGCATTACTTGCAGGGCTTCCAAAAGCCCCTAGTCGCTATAACCCTTTGGTAAGACCTCATTTAGCTATTAAAAGGCAAAAGAATGTTCTTAATAGCATGTTGCGTCATGGTTACATTGATAAACCTACCCACATCCTAGCCCTAGATGACCCCCTAAGGCTGAAAGAAAAATTTGTAAAAAGTGAGCTTCGAGCAAACTACGTAGCTGAAATGGTTAGAAAAACTTTATTTGAAGAGTTTGGGGATAAGATTTACACAAGTGGTCTTAAAGTTTATACAACAATACAAAATAAAAATCAGCTGGTGGCAAATCGTGCTGTACAAAATGGAATTATTAATTATATGTCACGGCATGACTTGGATCCACCTGAAGATTTTATTGAATTTAAATCAATAGAATTTAAAGATCTAAGCGAGCGAGATAAATTTATACTAAAAAAACTTAAGGTAATTCCAACTTATAATGATTTCATTCCTGGGGTCATCTTAGATTTACAGCCATTAAGAGTCGATGTGCTTCTTAAAAATGGAAAGAGAATTAGTGTCTACAAACGAGGGTTAAAATTACTAAAGAAAGATTTAGAAATAGAGAATGAAGGCGAAAGATTGCTCAAGCCGGGCTCAGTTATTAGGCTTGTAAAAAAACGTAATTATTGGATTGCAACCCAACTTCCAAAGGTAGAAAGTTCGCTTGTTTCGATGGACCCAAAAACAGGTGCAATCTTAGCTTTGGTAGGCGGCTTTGATTTCCATCGAAATAAATATAACCATGTCTCACAGGCAAATAGGCAACCAGGATCTATTTTTAAACCCTTCATTTATTCGGCGGCACTCGAAAAAGGTATAACCCCTGCAACTTTAGTAAATGATGCGCCAATTTATATAACCGCAAAAGAGCTAAATACCAATGAAAACTGGGAGCCAAAAAATTATAATGAAAAATATGATGGCGCAATAAGATTAAGGCAAGGGCTAGCTAAATCAAAAAATTTAGTTGCTATAAGAGTCTTAAAACATATTGAGCCAAAATATGCTCTGGACTACATTACAAGATTTGGTTTTGATCAAAAAAAACACTCCCCTTACTTATCAATGGCATTGGGTGTCGGTCAGGTTACCTCCTTAGAGATGGTTGCTGCCTATGGAGTTTTTGCAAATGGTGGGTATCTGAAGCAACCCTATTTTATTGAAAAAATTATTGATGTTAGAGGTAGAAAAATTCAACAGAACTTTTCTGTAACGAATGCGGAAACGCCAAGAATAATAGACCCTAGGAATGCATTTATTATGACCTCGCTGTTAAAAGAAGTTATAAATACAGGGACGGCTAGAAAAGCCAAAAGACTTAAACGTGAAGATATAGCCGGGAAAACTGGGACCACAAATGAATTAGTAGATGCTTGGTTTGCTGGATTTAATCCAGATATTGTGACGGTTACTTGGATGGGATTTGACCAGCCTAAATCACTTGGAAAACATGAAAGTGGTTCGAAAGCAGCGCTTCCTATATGGATTGATTATATGGAGCCAATAATCAATCAATACCCTACTAAAATGGCAGAAACACCAGATGGAATAGTGCCTTTAAAAATAAACCCTAAAAATGGAATGTTAGCTGGGCAAAACGAGGATGGTATTTACGAATACTTTTATGATGAATTTCTCCCATCTAATAATGCTTATTATTTACTTAATTAAACTTTAAATGATTTCTGACAGCACAAATAATACTAGATCAATTGTTGCTAGGCGCGCAGCAGAGGTTATTATGGAGGAAGGTATAACAGACTATCTATTTGCAAAGAAAAAAGCTGCAAAATATTTAGGTTTATTATCCAGCGATAATTTGCCCTCAAATCACGAAATTGATAAAGCTTTAAAAGAATATCAGAGTATTTTTCAAGAACAGGTCGACTCAGAAGCTATAACTAAAATTAAAAAAGATGCATTAAATATCATGGTCCTTTTTAAAGAATTTAACCCTCATTTAACTGGTCAATTACTAGAGGGATTAATTCCAAAATTCCCTAAAATTCAAATTAATCTTTTCACTGATAATCTTAAAGAAGTTGAATACATTTTATTCAATAATAATATTTCTTTTGATATAAAAGATAAAATTTATCAAGAGAAGTTAAGTAAAAAAAAATCCACTAGGGTAATCCCTGCCTTTATTATTGATGGCGCTTGGTTTCCCATTGAATTAAAAGTTTATTTTGAAAATGACATACGTAGTAAAAAAAATAATTTACTCAATAATAAAGGCAAGGACATTAAAGCAGTTATGGAGTTTGAATCTAACTCCGCTACTTCATCAATCTTGCAACTTCCAAAGCAAAATATGTAAGAATTCCATCAGCCCCAGCTCTTCTAAAAGATATTAAAGATTCTAAAATAATCTTCTCTTCATCAAGCCAGCCATTTTGAGATGCGGCCTTAATCATTGCATATTCACCACTCACCTGATAAACAAAAGTAGGCTTTTGAAATGTCTGCTTCACTCTATACACTATATCCAGATAGGGCATACCAGGCTTTACCATTACCATATCAGCTCCCTCATCCAAATCTAACTCAACTTCGTATAAAGCCTCATCGCTATTTGCTGGATCTATCTGATATGTTTCTTTAGATGATGGCCCTAATTTTTTAGAAGAGCCAACAGCTTCTCTAAATGGGCCATAAAATGACGAAGCATATTTAGCAGAATAAGATAATATCTTAGTATTAATAAAATTATTTTTTTCTAAAGCCCCTCTAATCTTACCAACTCGGCCATCCATCATATCTGAGGGGGCAACAATATCTGCACCAGCATTAGCATGGCATAACGCTTGTTTAACTAACAACTCTACTGTTTCATCATTTAATATATTCCCATCTTTATCAATAAGGCCATCTTGCCCATGACTTGTGTAAGGGTCTAAAGCAATATCGGTAATCACTCCAAGTTTTGGTACAGATTTTTTTAATGCCTTAACTGCTCTCGGAATTAAACCGAATTCATTAAAGCATTCTTCAGCATCATGAGATTTTAATCTATCGTCGATAACTGGAAATATTGCAATAGCAGGTATACCAAGATCAAAACATTCTTTTGCATCTTTTAACAATTGATCAATACTTAAGCGTTGAATGCCTGGCATTGCAGAAATATCTTGTTTAATATTATCTCCATCAATAACAAACATTGGGTAAATCAGATGACTAATAGAAAGATTGTTTTCTCTCATTAATTTTCTAGAAAAATCATCTTGCCTCATCCGTCTTGGCCGATTAGTTATTGTCATTGATTCATTAATTCTTTAATTGATTGGCCAGGGTTTTCATCTCGCATAAATAATTCTCCAACTAAAAAAGTAAAAATATTATGATTATTCATCAATTTAATATCAGCATAACTAAAAATACCGGATTCCGTAATAGGAATTCGACTCTTTGGTATTTTAGTTACTAAATCAATAGAAGTTTTTAGAGATACCTCAAAAGTTTTTAAATTACGATTATTGATTCCTACTAATGGTGTATCTAGTAATATCGCTTTTTCTAACTCTTCTTCATTGTGAGCCTCAACTAAAACTGCCATACCTAGGTCATGCGCTATAGACTCGTACTCTTTTAATTGTTCTAAATTAAGAGCTGAGGCAATAAGTAATATACAGTCAGCCCCCAAAGCTCTTGATTCGTAAACTTGATAAGAATCGATAATAAAATCCTTCCTTAAGACGGGGAGTAAAGAATTATCTTTTACAATTCCTATAAAGCTTGGGTCTCCTTGGAAATATTCTCGATCTGTTAAAACAGAGATACATGCAGCCCCACCTAATTCATAGGATTTGGCAAGAGAATCTGGATTAAAATTAGGTCGAATCACCCCCTTTGAAGGACTAGCTTTTTTAATTTCGGCAATAACAGCAGGCAAATTATTTTGATGTTTATTTTTAATTGCGCCAATAAAATCTCGAGGTTTAGAGGCTTGGTTGATTTCGTCTTTTATCTTGTCAATTGATTTAACTGATTTAGCCTGATCAACCTCTAGCACTTTAGTGCATAAAATTTTATCCAGTATATTAGTCATTTGATGCAGTTATTAATTGATTTAATTTTTCCATGGCTTTCCCCTGATCAATCATATCTGTGGCAATAATAATTCCAGAATCTATATCATTTACCAATCCACTTATATATATAGCGGCACCTGCATTTAACAGTGCAATATCCCTGCCCACAGAAAGTTTTCCATTTAGAATTTCAAGAATCAATTTTTTTGAATGGGCTGAATCTTCAACAATAATATCTTGCAGGCTACCTTCCCTTAATTTAAATTCAGAAGGCTGAATAGTATATTCCTTAATAACATTGTCTTTTAATTCAGCAATAAAAGTCTTTCCTGTTATAGAAATTTCATCCATGCCATCTTCGCCATGAACTACAAGTACATGTTCGCTACCAAGTTTTTGTAACACTTTTGCAAAAGTAATAGTTAGTTCTTTACTATAAACACCTACGATTTGTCTTTTAGCAGCAGCTGGATTGGTTAAAGGCCCAAGTAAATTAAAGATAGTTCTAATTTCCAATTCTTTTCTAACTGGAGCAACATATTTCATCGCTGGATGATAATTAGGAGCAAACATAAAACCAATCCCAATAGCGTCAACTAAATGACCTAATCGTTTATGATCTAAATTCACATTAACTCCTAAAGCTTCTAAAACATCAGCACTGCCGCACTTTGATGACACTGACCTGCCTCCATGTTTAGCAACTTTAGCGCCAGCTGCTGCTGCTATAATTGCACTTAAAGTCGATACATTAAATGTTTGTAAGCAATCTCCTCCTGTTCCACACGTGTCTATAAGATATTTAGAATCTTCAACAATTACCTTGTTGGAATGATTACGCATAACAGACGCTGCTGCTGCAATTTCATCTGGAATTTCGCCTTTGATTTGCATTGCGACAATACAACTAGCTATTTGAACAGAGCTTAATTCTCCAGTCATAATAAGAGTCATTAAAGACTGCATCTCTGATGTAGATAAATTTTCCCCTTTCATCAGAGATCCTAAAAATATCTTAAATTGTTTAACCATTATTTTCTAAAAAGTTTCGTAACAAGTCATGCCCATATTGACTCAAAATAGATTCAGGATGAAATTGAACTCCTTCGATTGGCATAGTTTTATGTTTGATCCCCATAATTTCATCGTCGTCAGTCCAAGAAGTGATATCAAAACATTTAGGACAAGAAGTTCTTTCAATAACCAACGAATGATATCGAGTAGAAATAAATGGACTTTTAATGTCTTTAAATACGCCTTCATTATTATGATGAATCTCAGATGTTTTCCCATGCATTATAGTTTTTGCATGAATAATTTTTCCTCCAAATGCCTGTCCAATTGTTTGATGTCCAAGACAGACGCCTAATATTGGAATTTTTCCTTGAAAAAAATCAACTACCTCTAATGAGATGCCAGCTTCTTTAGGAGTACAAGGGCCAGGAGAAAGAACTATATAATTAGGATTTATTTTTTTTATTTGATCAATAGTTATTTGATCATTTCTATGCACAACAACCTCTTGCCCAAGTTCAGAAAAATACTGTACAAGGTTATAAGTAAAGGAATCATAATTATCTATCATCACTATCATTGTTTTTACTCGCTTTGGCCAGATTGAACTAACTCTGATGCCTTTAAAATTGCTTTAGCTTTATTTTGCGTTTCTACCCATTCATTTTTAGGGACTGAATCAGCCACTATACCCGCCCCTGCTTGAACATAAAGTACATTATCTTTAATAACTGCCGTTCTGATTGCAATTGCAACATTCATATCACCATCAAATCCGAGGTAGCCTACAGCTCCTGAATAAACACCCCTCTTGGTGCCTTCTAATTCATTAATAATCTCCATCGCTCTAACTTTTGGTGCCCCACTGACAGTTCCAGCTGGAAATGAAGCTTTTAAAACATCAATTGCAGATAATTTATTTTTAATGACACCTTCAACATTTGAAACAATATGCATAACATGGGAGTACTTCTCAATTATCATACTATCTGTAACATTCACAGTGCCTGTTTTTGAAACTCTTCCTACATCATTTCTACCTAAATCCATTAATTGAACATGCTCAGCAATTTCTTTTGGGTCTGCTAATAAATCTTTTTCAAATTGGATATCTTCAGACTCATCCTTCCCTCTTGGCCTTGTTCCTGCAATTGGTCTTACAGTAACTTTCTCACCAACTAAAGTAACAAGAATTTCTGGGGAGGCTCCAACTACATAATGATCACCCATGTGATAAAAAAACATATAAGGAGATGGGTTTAAGCTTCGTAAAGTCCGATACAAAGATAATGGGTTTGATTCAAAAGGTTTAGTCATTCTCTGGGATAAGACTACTTGCATAATATCGCCATCAAAAATATATTGCTTAGCTTTACCCACTGCGATCTTAAATTGCTCTTCTCCGAATTCTGAAACTACTTCAGATAAATTTTTATTATCGGAATCAGTGCTTTCAAAAGAAGCAAAAGGTGAAGGTCCAGATTGTAATTTGCCTACTAATGCTTGTAGATTCTTTAAGCCCAATTCATACGCATCAGGAATTGAAGGATCAACATAATTAATAATAAATAATGTCCCAGATATATTATCAAAAACTACAATCTCATCTGAAAGCATTAAAAGAATATCGGGTAAGTTTAACTTATCCTCCACAAAGTTTTTACATAACTTTGGCTCAATATATTTAATAGTTTCATATCCAAAATAACCAGCAAGGCCTCCCGAATATCTTGGTAAATCTAAATCAGTAGGGACTTTAAAATTAGCCATAAAATTATCGATAAAATCTAATGGATTTTCATCGTCAATCTCTTTTTTTATTTTATCGCCCTCAAGAACCAAAATTCTATTATCATTTATTTGTATTCTCAACTTAGATGGAAGGCCAATTATTGAATATCGTCCGAATTTATCTCCACCCTCAACTGATTCTAATAAATAACTATATGGTTGGTTTGCTAATTTTGCATAAACTGAAAGAGGTGTATCTAAATCTGCAAAGCTTTCTAAAACCAAAGGTATCCTATTAAATCCTCGTTCTTTATATCCCTCAAATTCTTCTTTTGTTAGAGTAGTAAACATTTTGTTAATTTATTATTGTTACCAAATCATTTAAATTTTTGATTGCCAAATCTACTTTATCAGATTCAATTGATTGTCCATATTGGTATCCGTAAGGGACAGTGACTACATAAGTGCCTGCAGAAAACCCTGCCTCAATATCATTACATGAATCTCCAACCATTATTACTTGTTTTGGTTCTAATTCTAACTTATCACAACTATATTGAAGGGGCATAGGATCTGGTTTTTTTCTACTAACCGTATCTCCTGCTACAATTAAATCTAAATAAGAAATTAGTCCCGATTCTTCAAGGATTGCGTGAGTATAAATTTCTGGTTTATTTGTAACGCAAGCTAAGCTTATTTTCTTCTTCTTAAGCTTCATTAATGCTTCCTCTACTCCATCATAAGGCAAACTTTGTGCAGCATTCAAAATATAATATTTATCAAATAATTTTCTAGCTTTTTTAAATAAAACTTCAGAATATTGCTTGGATGAGTATGAAATTGATTTTCTTACTAAATTATCTGCGCCTTTGCCAATAAAGCTTTTAATAACATCACTTTCCAACTCTTGCAAATCAATATCTTTTAACATTTGATTTGTTGCAAAACTTAACTCTGGTGCAGAATCAAATAATGTGCCATCTAAATCAAAAAAAATACCTTTTATATTAGTAAATTTTTTCAAATTAAGCTTTCGACAAAGAAGATCTTAATGATTTAAGAATGGTGTCATAACGATTTGGATCGTCATCATTTGCCGCCTTAAAGATTGCTGAACCGGCAACAAAAGTGTCTGCACCCGCTTTAGCAATTTCAGCTATATTATCTGCGTTAACTCCCCCATCAACTTCCAACCATATTTCACGACCAGTTTTTTCAGTGTATTCATCAATTTTTTTTCTAGCCATTCTAAGTTTATTAAGAGTCTCTGGAATGAATTTTTGACCACCAAAACCTGGGTTTACTGACATTAATAACACCATATCAATTTTATCCATCACATGATCTAGGTATTCTAAAGGCGTAGCTGGATTAAAAACCAAGCCAGATTTACATCCATTCTCTCTAACTAAAGACAGACTTCTGTCGATATGGTCTGAGCCTTCTGGATGAAAAGTTATAATATTAGCTCCTGCTTTAGCAAAATCAGGGATAATCCTATCTACCGGCTTTACCATTAAATGCACATCTATAATTGCATCAGTTATTGGTCTTATCGCCTCACATACTAATGGGCCAATAGTTAAATTAGGTACATAATGATTATCCATTACATCAAAATGCACTATGTCAGCGCCAGATGAAATTACATCATTTATTTCCTGTCCTAATTTTGAAAAATTAGCTGAGAGAATACTAGGGGCAATTCTAAATGTTTTATTCATATGCTTATGATCCCAAAAAATTGTGATTATTATTGTAAAATGCGTATTTTACCCTTTTTTGATTAAATAGAGATAACGTGAGCAAATTAAATTAAGATGAATTTAAATATTATAGGATTAAATCATAAGACAGCGCCATTAGAACTAAGAGAGAGGCTTGTCTTTCATTCAGATCAAATAAGCAATGCCCTTCTTGACCTTCAGAGTAAAAAAGTGAGTCAAGTTGCCATTCTTTCTACATGTAATAGGACTGAAATTTATTTTAATGGTCCAAAAATACAGATTGTTTACCAATGGCTTGCAGATTATCACCGTATAAAATTATCGCAATTAAAAAATCATTTGTACCATTTCAATAATCAAGAGGCCTTAACTCATGCATATCGGGTTGCTTCTGGATTAGATAGTATGTTCCTGGGAGAAACACAAATCCTAGGACAAATGAAGCAAGCCGCAAAAATTTCTAATTATGCCGGCACGCAAGGGAAATTCTTATCTCATTTTTTTCAAACTGTATTTGAAGCAGCTAAAGAAATAAGGTCTAAAACAAATATTGGTGCAAGTAATACAACCATAGCCTCTTCAGCCTTCTCACTTGCAAAAAAAATATTTGGAGACATTCACGAAACCAAAATCATTTTTGTTGGAGCGGGTGAGATGACAGAATTAATTGCTAAGTATTTTAATGGTCACCGGCCTAAAGCAATTACAATTGCAAATAGGGCTATCGCACGCGGTAAAAATTTAGCAAAAAAGATAGGTGCTGAAACATGCCTGCTTGGGGAGATAGATACCCAAATACATAATTATGATATTGTAATTAGCTGTACTGGAAGTCAGTTACCAGTTATTGGACTTGGAATGATTGAAAGAGCTATTAAAATAAGAAAACATAAGCCAATGTTATTAATTGATCTTGCAATTCCGAGAGATATTGAATCTGAAACATCCAAATTAAATGACATTTTTTTATATACACTTGATGACCTTGCACAAATTGCCCAGGAAGGAATTGATAATAGAGTCGATGCTGTTAAGGATGCTGAGGTAATTATTGAAAAAAAAGTTAACAATTTTTACCAAAAAAGTAAGCAAAAAAAAGCTAGTCCAACAATCGTATCTTTAAGAAATAAATTTGAAGAAAGTAGATTAAAAGAAATTGATAAAGCAAAAAAACAACTAAAAAGTGGAAAACCAATTGACGAGATTTTAGAATCCTTTAGCAATAATTTATCAAATAAATTTTTACACCATCCAACAAAAGCATTAAATGATTCTGCAGAAAATGAAACAAAAGAAATTTCAAAATTACTAAAAAAAATTTATAACTTAAAAGAATAAAATACTAATGAAATCATCAATGCAAAATAAGTTAAGCAATCTCTCTAAAAGAATTGAAGAGCTAAACGTAGAGCTCAGTCAAGAAGGCGCAACAAAAGACATGGAAAGATTCAAAAAAATATCTAAGGAACATTCTGATATATTGCCTGTTGTTGATATTTACAAAGACTATTTAAAGTTTGATAAAGATATTGTAGATGCTAGAGAGATGCTTATTGATCCGGAAATGAAAGCTTTTGCTCAATCAGAAATTGATAGTGGAAAAGAGCAATTAGAAAGAATTGAAAAAGAGTTACAAGTATTGCTAATACCAAAAGATCTGAATGACGAAAAAAATATTTTTCTTGAAATAAGAGCAGGCGCAGGTGGCGATGAATCAGCATTATTTGTAGGCGATATTTTTAGAATGTATACCCGATTTGTAGAAAGGATGCGCTGGCAAATAGACATAATCTCTACTAATGAGGCTGAAGTTGGGGGGTATAAAGAAGTTATTGCTAAAATTAATGGGGCAGGGGCTTACTCAAAACTTAAATTTGAATCTGGTGGGCATCGGGTTCAAAGAGTCCCTGACACTGAAACACAAGGCCGAATTCATACCTCTGCTTGTACAGTCGCAGTTTTACCAGAAGCAGATGAAATTATTGATGTAGATATAAATCCAGCTGATATTAGAATTGATACGTATCGTGCTTCAGGTGCAGGTGGGCAGCATATTAATAAAACTGACTCAGCAGTTAGAATCACTCATTTGCCTTCGGGCATTGTTGTTGAGTGTCAAGATGACAGATCACAACATAGAAATAAAGCTCAAGCGATGAGTGTCTTAGCGGCTAAAATTAAAGCTGGGCAAATACAGGAACGAGAATCCAAAATTGCGTCGGAAAGAAAAAGCTTAATTGGCAGTGGGGATAGAAGTGAAAGAATAAGAACCTATAACTTTCCACAAGGACGAATTACAGATCATCGAATAAATTTAACTTTATATAAAATTGACCTCATAATGGATGGGGATCTAAATGCACTAATCGATGCTCTCAACTCAGAGCATCAAGCAGACTTATTAGCTCAACTTGATGAAGATTAAAGAATCTTATAAAAATTTATCCCCTATTTCTTATATAGCCATGACCATTCAAGAACTAAATCGAGATATTTGCAAATTATTATTTAAAAATCTTGGTCTTACACTCAGAGAGGCAAAAATTGAATCGAGATTTATTCTCGAACATACGCTGAAAGTAAATCATCCCTATTTAATTAAAAACTATGGCCGACTTATCGAAGCAAATAAGCTTAAGCAAATTATGAAGCTTGTAAAAGATAGAATATCTCATAAACCTCTTGCACATATTTTTAAAGAGTGGAAATTTTACGATATGGAATTTTATATAAATACGAATGTTCTTATTCCCAGACAAGATACTGAGTTATTAGTTGATTTAATTATTAATAAATATAATAATCAAAAAAAAATCAACATTCTTGATTTAGGGACTGGCTCAGGAGCAATCGGGATTGCACTAGGAAATAAATTTAAAAATGCCAATATAGTGCTTAGCGATATTTCGTTACATGCTATTAGTATTGCAAAGAAAAATATTTTACGGCACAAACTAAAGAACATCTCAGTGATACATAGTGATTGGTTTACCAATATTCCAAAAAATAAATTTGAAATAATTGTAAGTAACCCTCCCTATATTGACAAATCTGACCCCCATTTGAAGGATAAAAGCCTTCTTCATGAGCCACAAGATGCTTTAATTTCCGAACAAAAAGGATATGCAGATATTTTAAAAATCGTAAAGCTTAGTCCAAGTATTTTAAAGCCGAATGGGGCTTTGTATATTGAGCATGGTTATAATCAACACAAGAAAGTTCATCAATTATTTTTAGATAATAATTTTACAGAAATTGTACAAAATAAAGATTTAAATGGAATTATTAGGGCTACATCTGGGAAAATTAATATTTAATGTTTTAATTAACACTCGATAGTATAATTCATCAATGACATTAAAGAAAAATATTGGTATTGTTAAACCAGAAATTTTTAAATCCTTAAATCCTTTAAGGCTTCAAAGTGGAAAAATATTAAAAGAATATATTTTAATGTATGAAACTTATGGAACACTTAATAAGAAAAAAAATAATGCTGTTCTAGTTTGCCATGCTCTTTCGGGCAATCATCATTTAGCTGGGAGGTATTCATCAAAAGATAAATACCCTGGTTGGTGGGACAATCTTATTGGGCCAAATAAACCTTTAGATACAAATAAATTCTTCGTAATTGGAATTAATAATTTAGGCGGTAGTGATGGTAGTTCAGGGCCAAAATCTATCAATACAAAAACAAAAAAACCTTGGGGGGCTGATTTTCCAATTGCAACAGTTGAGGATTGGGTAAATTCTCATGAAGCTTTAATAACGTCATTGAACATTTCAAAACTAGCAGGAGTGATTGGTGGAAGTCTTGGGGGAATGCAGGCAATTCAGTGGGCTATAAAATTTCCTGAAAGAATAAAAAATGCTGTTGTTATCGCTGCAGCACCTAATCTTACTGCACAAAATATTGCCTTTAATGAGGTTGCAAGGCAGTCTATTATTACAGATCCCGACTTTAATAAAGGTAATTATTACGAAAAGAACACGAAACCAACAAGAGGACTAAGAATAGCAAGGATGCTTGGACATATAACCTATTTATCGAATGATGTAATGGGATCAAAATTTGGTAGGAAATTGCAACATAAAAATTATCAATATAATTTTAATACAGAATTTGAAATTGAATCTTATTTAAACTATCAAGGTGATAAATTTGCAAAACAATTTGATGCAAACACCTATATTAGAATGACAAAAGCTTTAGATTATTATGATCCTGCAAATGGAAGTAAACGAAATCTTAGTAAAGTTTTCAAAAATATTAAATCAAAATTTCTAGTAATTTCTTTTACTAGTGATTGGCGTTTTTCACCAGGTAGATCTAAAGAAATTGTTAAGGCACTGTTAGATAATAATATTGATGTCAAATATGCAGAAATTACAGCGGCTAGCGGGCATGATGCTTTTTTAATGGAAGAGCCTAGATATCATGCAATTTTACAATCTTACTTTAATAAAATGCTATGAAACTAAATAAAAATAATTATAGATATGATTTTCCAATTATAGCTAATTGGGTTAATTACAATTCAAAAGTTCTCGATCTAGGTTGTGGAGATGGAGAACTATTAAATTATCTTAAAAAAGAAAGAAACATAACAGGGTATGGAATTGAGAAAGACCCTGATAACTGGTTAAAATCACTTAAAAAAGGAATAAATGTTCTTCAAGTAGATATAGAAGCTGGATTACCAGAATTTGAAGATAATGCATTTGATGTTGTGATTCTATCTAAAACCATTCAATCTATGCATAATACTGAAGAAATTCTAGGTGAAATGCTACGTGTTGGAAAACAAGTGATTGTCACATTTCCAAATTTTGGATATTGGAGGGATAGAATTCAATCAATCCAAGGAGTGATGCCTAAATCAAAAGAATTACCTTATTCATGGTTCAACACTCCAAATGTTCACCTTTGTACAATTAAAGATTTTGATGGCTTATGTAAATCAAATAAATATAAAATTATTGACCGATTAGTTCTTACAGATAATAAATCAGTAAGTTTTTTCCCTAATTTGTTTGGTGCACTTGCCTTATATAATTTGGTAAATCGTTAACTCAAAAATGTCAGGCTCATCCATAATTTGGCGTGATTTATTCACAAAGAAAATGCTTATCTGCATTTTTACAGGCTTTACTTCCGGCCTACCATTATTTATTTTAATTAGTCTTCTACCAGCTTGGTTAAGTAGTAGTGGAATGGATCTTAAAACGATTGGACTATTTGCGCTTATCCAATTTCCATTTACTTGGAAATTTATTTGGGCCCCTCTTTTTGACAGATTTTCATTTGGAATGGGTCGGCGAAGAGGCTGGTTGATTATTTTTCAACTTTTACTTTTAACCACTATTTGTAGTTTTGGATTCATAGATCCTAGAAGTCAATTAACTATAATTGCAATAATCTCAACAGTTATTGCTTTTTTTAGCGCCAGTCAAGATATTGTAATAGATGCTTATAGAAGAGAATTGCTTTCTGATCATGAGTTAGGGATTGGAAATGCTATCCATGTTAATGCATATAAAATTTCTAGCCTTATCCCAGGATCTCTAGCATTAATACTTGCTGACTCTTTTGATTGGGAATTTGTTTTTATAATTACGGGATTATTTATGTTACCAGGGATTTTTATGACCCTGTTAATTAAAGAGCCAATTTTAAAATATGGTACTCCCAAAACTATAAAAGAAGCAGTAATAGAGCCATTTAAAGAATTTAAAAACCGTAAAGGAATTAAAGGGGCTTTTCTTATCTTGCTCTTCATTTTCCTATATAAAATTGGTGACAGTATGGCAACAGCCCTTGCCACACCATTTTATTTAGATCTTGGCTTTTCAATGACTGAAATAGGTGTGATTGCTAAAAATGCTGGCTTATGGCCGGGTATTATTGGGGGTCTAGCTGGTGGCATCTGGATGATTAAACTAGGTATTAATAGGGCCTTATGGGTATTTGGTTTTATGCAAATGTTTGCCACACTAAGTTTTGCATGGCTTGCATTATCAGGGGATAGCAATATAATTTTAGCCATTACTGTTGGTTTAGAATTTTTTGCAGCGGGTCTTGGAACTACTGCTTTTATTGCTTATATTGCAAAAACCACCCACCCTAAATATACAGCGACTCAATTTGCATTATTTACTGGGCTAGCTTCAGTGCCTAGAACATTTACTAATGCCTCAACTGGTTATCTAGTTGAATTTTTCGGATGGTACCACTTTTTTATCTTTTGCTTCCTTATTGCTATTCCTGGAATGCTTTTACTGTTTAAAATAGCTCCATGGAATCAATCAGAATCATCGTAAGTAATAATTAAAGGTGCATGGTCACTAAACCTTTGTGTTTTTAATATCGTTGCTTTTTTTGCTTTGTTTGCTAATTCAGGATTAGCAATTTGATAATCAATTCGCCATCCTACATTCTTTGACCAAGCCTGCCCTCTATTACTCCACCAAGTGTAGCCCTCTTCACCTTTATTAGAATAAAGATTGCGGTATACATCTACCCAGCCTACTTTTGAAAACAAATGAGAAAGCCAAGCTCTTTCTTTCGGTAAAAATCCAGAATTTTTTTTATTTCCTTTAAAATTCTTTAAGTCTATTTCGTGATGAGCAATATTAAAATCTCCGCAGATAATAATATTTTTGCCTAATTTTATTTTCTTTTTTAATACCACTAACATCTTATCTAAGACTTTATATTTGAATAATTGCCTCTCTTCGCCACTAGAACCAGATGGTAAATATACTGAGATAATAACGATCTTATCTAAATCAATCTCGATATAGCGGCCTTCTTCATCCATCTCTGGAATGCCAATTTTGTTAACAACTTTATTAGGTTTTTCTTTAGAATATATACCGACTCCGCTATAACCTTTTTTATTTGCGTAGCTAAAATTACCAAAATAACCTTTTGGGGACTTCATTTGGGCATCTAAATTAACTTCATGAGCTTTTAATTCCTGGAGGCAAACGAAGTCTGCTTTTTGACGAGGAAGCCAATCATAAAAACCTTTTCTTGACGCTGAGCGGATTCCATTTAAATTTAGGGTTATAATCTTCATAAATTACTTATTATTAATATGACATCATCTACTTCATTATTTATTGAATTTGCACTAGAAAAAAAAGTGTTGCAATTTGGTAATTTTTTAACCAAAGCAGGGCGCAACAGTCCTTATTTTTTTAATCTAGGTGCATTTAACGACGGTGAAAGCCTCAAACGTCTTGGTGAATTCTACGCTAATAAAATTATAGACACAAAAATAGAATTTGACATGATTTTTGGGCCAGCCTACAAAGGCATTCCGCTTGTTAGTGCTTCGTCCATAGCTTTATCAAATAAAAGTAAGAATATTCCCTACTCATTTAATAGAAAAGAAGCTAAAGACCATGGTGAAGGAGGAGAAATCATTGGTTCATCAATTAAAGGCAATGTATTAGTTATTGATGATGTTATTTCTGCTGGGACTTCAATTAATGAATCTTACAAGCTAATTCATAATAATGGTGCGAAAATTGCAGGGGTTATCGTTGCAATTGATCGACAAGAGAAAGGTAAAAATACATTATCTGCAACTCAAGAAATCGCTAGAAAATATTCTATCCCCGTCATTTCAATTATTAATTTAGAAGACATTATTAAATATTTGGAAGCAACCAATAGATTTACTAATGAATTAGAATCGATTAAAAAGTATCAAAATGCTTACGGAGTTATTTAGAAAGTTTTTCTTTTAAAATAGATGAAACCTGAGCGGGATTTGCTTTTCCTTTTGAAGCTTTCATGACTTGACCAACTAAAGCATTAAATGCCTTGTCTTTTCCAGATTTGAACTCCTCAGCCATCGTTGAATTATTTTTCAGAACTTCATCAACTATTCTATCAATTTCATTACTATCAGATATCTGCTTTAACCCAAGTTCATCAATTATTAAATTAACTTCTTTACCAGTATCTTCCCATAAAATCTCAAATACTTTTTTAGCAGCGTTATTTGAAATTGTACCGTCTTCAATTCGATTGATAAGTGTACCTAACTGCTTAGGCAGAATAGGGCTATCTAAAATATCAATCTCCTTATCATTTAAACGGGAGAATAAATTTCCAAGAACCCAGTTAGCAGATAACTTAGGGTTTGTTCCTAAATCAACAAGCTTTAAAAAATATTTTGTAACATCCCTACTCGAAGTAATTCCTTCAGCATCATAAGCCGATAAACCTAAATTTTTTTCAAAACGATTTTTCATTGCTTCAGGTAATTCTGGCATTATTTTTTTAATTTCTTCAATATTTTTATTAGTGATAATGAGAGGTAATAAATCTGGGTCTGGAAAATATCTGTAATCATTGGCTTCTTCCTTTGATCTCATTGATTTTGTCTCGCCTGATTCTGGATTAAATAAAATAGTTGCCTGTTCTATTTTTCCCCCGTCTTCAAGTCTGTCAATTTGCCAATTTACTTCATAATCAACTGCTTGTTTAATAAAGCGAAAAGAGTTTAAGTTTTTAATTTCTCTTCTTGTTCCAAGTTTGGAACTACCCTTCTTTTTGACTGATACATTTACATCACAACGAAAACTTCCCTCCTGCATATTGCCATCACAAATACCTATCCATTGAACTAAATTGTGAAGTTTTTTTGCATAAGTAACTGCTTCTTCAGCCGAGCTTAAATCTGGTTCAGTTACAATTTCAAGTAAAGGGGTGCCTGCGCGATTTAAATCAATTCCAGACTTGTCATCAATTATGCCATGGGTAGACTTACCCGCATCTTCTTCTAAATGAGCTCTCAATATCCTTATATCTTTCGAATCACCTCCAACATCAATTGATAATTTTCCCCTACCTACTATTGGTAATTCAAACTGACTAATTTGGTATCCTTTAGGTAAATCTGGATAAAAATAATTCTTTCTAGCAAATATAGATCTTGAAGCAATTTCTGCATCTATTGCCAAACCAAATCGAATTGCATTGTTAACTGATTCCTTATTTAGAACTGGAAGTACTCCTGGATAAGCCATACTTAACAAACAAGCTTGAGAGTTTGGCTCACTGCCATACTTTGTGGATGCCCCAGAAAACTGTTTTGTATTTGTTCTCAACTGAACATGTGTTTCAATTCCAATTACAATATCCCAATCCATCAGCCTATTCCTTTTGGGTTTTGTAAGTGCCAATCTGTATTTTTCTGATAAATGTGGGCAGCATTCAAAATATTAGCTTCTTCAAAATGGTTACCAATCAACTGAAGCCCAACAGGAAGTCCATCAACGAATCCTGCTGGAATACTCATAGCTGGTAATCCTGCTAGGTTTGTTGAAATTGTAAAAATATCTTGCATATACATTGCTAGAGGGTCTTCTTGTTTCTCTCCAGACTTGAATGCAATAGAGGGTGCAGAAGGTCCCATAATTACATCGCATTTTTCATAGGCAACTTTAAAATCATCAGAAATTAATCGTCTAATTTTTTGAGCCTTGAGATAATAAGCATCGAAATATCCAGCACTCAAGACATAAGTACCTATTAATATTCTTCTTTTTACCTCATCCCCAAAACCTTCTTGGCGAGTCTTAAAATACATTTCTGTCAAATCATCGTACTCTTTAGTTCTATATCCATATCGCACCCCATCGTACCTTGATAAATTACTAGAGGCCTCTGCTGGTGCTATTACATAATATGCAGGAATAGATAAGTGATTATTTGGTAAAGAAATATTAACAATTTTTGCTCCCAACTTCTCATATTGTTTTAATGCCTCTTCTACCACTTTCTGAACGTCAGCGTTTAGCCCATCTTCGAAGAATTCTTTTGGGACACCAATCCTTAGGCCCTTAATATCTTCATCTAGAGAGTCTGTATAATTTTCTTTCTTTCTATTGATACTTGTAGAATCTTTAGAGTCATGCCCTGTCATAACATCCAACATTAAGCCACAATCTTCTGCGCTAATCGCCATAGGGCCAGCTTGATCTAGACTGGAGGCAAATGCGATCATTCCATAGCGAGACACCAAGCCATAAGTTGGCTTAAGTCCAGTAAATCCGCACAACGAAGCGGGTTGTCTTATGGATCCTCCTGTATCAGTTCCAGTAGCAGCTGGAGTCAATCTAGCAGCAACTGCGGAAGCACTTCCACCCGAACTTCCTCCGGGTACACAATCTAGGCTCCAAGGATTTTTAACAGGGCCAAAGTAAGAGGTTTCATTAGATGAGCCCATAGCAAATTCATCCATATTAGTTTTACCTAAATTAACTGCTCCAACATCATTAAATTTTTTAATTACGGTTGCATCATATGGGGATATAAAATTTTCCAACATCTTTGATCCGCAGGTAGTTTTCCATTCATCGGCACAAAAAATATCTTTTTGGGCTATCGGTATACCAGTTAAAATTGATTTTTTCCCTCTCTGAATTAATTGGTCTGACTTTTCTGCCATTGCCAAACTTCTGTCCTCATCAACTGTAATAAATGCATTAAGTGATGGATTATGTTTTTTTACTCGGTTAAGAAAAAATTGAGTTAACTCAACACTAGTAAATTTTTTTTCTCCTAATGCTTGAGAAAGTTCTTTTAGGGATAAATTAAGCATTTTTTTATTCTATGACTTGAGGAACAATGAAAAGAGAACTTTCTGTATGGGGAGCTAAAGGGAGAGATTTATCTCGGATATCCTTCTCAGTTACTTCATCTTCTCTTAATGGCTGCGTTATATTAAGAGCGTGAGACATTGGCTCAATTGATTCTGTATCAACCTCCTGCATTTTTTCAATCAAAGCTAGGATGCCATTAAGTTTTTTCTCAACTTGATCCGCTTCTGTCTGAGAAACTTTTATACGGGCTAGGTGTGCAATTTTACTAATTTCTTCTTTGTTTATGCTCATGATTTATATAAATTCAGTATTTTTAATTAAAAATTGCTAATAATCGGTTATTATACATGGGTTTAGAGTTGCTCTTAACTGCTAAAGAAAAATATATAATTTTATAAATAAAAAGATAAATAATGGTAAAAAAATTTTTTAAAAAGTTTGTTGACAATGATATTGCTATCGATTTGGGTACAGCCAACACGCTGATATACCTAAAAGGCCAAGGTATAGTTTTAGATGAACCTTCAGTAGTTGCAATGAGAAGAGAAAATGGTCCGAATGGGCCATATTCAAAATTGGCAATTCTTGCAGTAGGAAAAGAAGCAAAAACGATGCTTGGTCGTTCACCACAAAATATAGAAGCAATAAGACCAATGAAAGATGGTGTAATTGCTGACTTTAATATAACAGAAGAGATGATCAAATATTTTATAAACACGGTGCACACTGTGAATTGGTTCACTCCTAATCCACGTATTGTAATTTGTGTGCCTTACGGAGCTACCCAAGTAGAGAGAAGAGCTATTCGGGAATCTGCGGAGAGAGCTGGTGCAAAGCAAGTTTATTTAATTGAAGAACCTATGGCAGCCGCAATTGGCTCAGGTCTCCCAGTCAATGAGGCTATTGGATCAATGGTTATTGATATTGGTGGAGGAACCACAGAAGTCGGTGTTTTATCTCTTGGGGGTATCGTTTACGCAAGTTCAGCGAGGGTGGGGGGAGATAAAATTGATCAAGCAATAATTGATTATATGAGAAGAAATTACGGGACATTAATATCAGAACCAACAGCCGAAAAGATAAAGAACAAGATAGGCAGTGCCTTCCCTATGGCAGACCTAATGGAAATGGAAGTAACTGGAAGAAATCTTGCTGAAGGGCTACCGAGAAAAATCTCTATCAGTAGCAATGAAATCCTTGAATCACTCTCTGACCCTTTGCATGCAATTGTTGGAGCAGTTAAAACTGCGCTAGAGCAAACCCCTCCAGAACTCGCATCAGACATAGCAGAAAATGGTATGGTACTTACCGGTGGCGGTGCTCTTTTAAACAATCTTGATCGATTATTGATGGAAGAAACAGGGGTTCCAGTAATAATTGCTGAGGAGCCGCTTACATGTGTAGTTCGAGGTTGTGGTATGACCTTAGATAATCTGGATAGCTTTAAAAATTCATTTACTAATGATTAAAAATGGCACAAGGTAAAAATAGTAGCAATTTAAAACTTTTCAATCGAGACACTTTCCCATTATTTTACTTCTTAATCCTATTTATTTTGTGCTTAATAATAATGGGATTAGATTATCGTTACAAAATTTCAAACGAAATTAAAGCAGAAATATCAATAATAAATACACCCATTAACTTCCTAATAAACTTACCAGCAACCCTATTACTCCAAGTAAAAAGTAACTTCGTAACAAAGGCATTACTCGAAGAAAAAATTAAAATGCTAGAACAAAATGTTTATCATTTATCAATTAATATTCAAGAAAATAAATTACTAAAGTCAGAAAATAAATTACTTAGAAATAAACTAAAGATTCATAAAGACTTCAATATAGTAGGTGTGAATGCAGAAATAATTTTACCTAATGTAAAAAATGGGTATCGAGTCATTACAATTAACAAAGGTATAAACGATAAAATTGAAAATAGTGCTCCAGTTATTAATAACAATGGCTTAGTTGGTCAAATAATAAATACTACGAAAGAATATAGCGAAATCAAACCTCTTACCTCGATAAAATTTGCTGTCCCAGCAATTAAAGATAGTGGAAAAGAAAATGTAATTCTGTACGGAAATGGTAACGGTGAATTAGAAATTCCGCTATTTCCTGAAAGTTCCAAATTGAAAGTTAATGATATTTTTATGACATCTGGTATTGATAAAATATATCCGAAGGGAATAAATATAGGCAAAGTTATTGCAATTGAACCATCTAAATTTCCCAAATTTAACAATATATTAATTCAGCCTTTTTCTCAACCAACAAGCTATTCACAGATTACCGTTCTCAAAATAAAAAAATGACTAAGAAAACAATCATTCAAAAAAAACAAGAAAGCTACTTAATGGCAAGTCTTACTTCAGTGTCACTAATTTTATCGAACGTTGCTCTTCCATGGACAGAAAATCCTAGTAGTATGCCAAATTATTTTATAGCACTTATTGTAATATTTGTTGTTTTAAAAAAAGCTAACATGAGCCTATCTAAATTATTTATAATTGGATTGCTAGTCGATTTATTTATTGGTCAAATATTAGGCCAGTATGCTTTTATTTTCATAAGCATTTATGCTTTAAATTTTTTAATTGTTAAAATATTAACTATCAAAACTGAAACTCAAATATTAAGCCTATCTAGCTTTTTAATATTAATCAGTTTTTTTGTTTTATGGGCAACATCTCAGAGTCACGATATTATCATCCCTTTAGGCCTATTATTTCATCAATTTATTTTAACTTTATTTATACTTCTAATTATTAAATTTACTATTAATACTTTCACTACTAAATAATTAAAATATGGATTTATACCAATTTAAGTACACCTTCAAAAAAAGATTAAATTTTCTTCTTTTCTTAATTATTGTTATATTTATTATTGTAATCATTAAGTTTTTTTATTTACAAATAATAAAATTCAATACTTACTCGTCTCTTGCGAAAAATAATAGCGTTAAAATTATTCCAATTGCTCCTATTAGAGGTCAGATTCTTGATCGTAATGGCGAGATACTTGCAGCAAACAAACTAATTTATACCTTAGAACTAGATCCGAAAAGAAAACCAAACATAGATAAGATAAAGCAGCGATTAACCAATATTGTTAAAATAACAAAATATGACATTAAGAAATATAATAAAATTCTTAGAGAAAGTCATTATTCTTCAACCATACCCATAAAGGTAAACTTGTCCCCTGTTCAGGTGGCAAATTTTGTATCTAGCCAATACAAATATCCGGATATTACTTTAAAGCATAAATTTTCCAGAACTTACCCTAAACAAAAATCAGGGGCTCATTTTGTTGGCTATATAAATCGAATTAATAAATCAGATATCAAGAGGTTAAAAAAATTAAATAATTATCAAAGTTACAGGGGGTTAGATCATATTGGAAAAACAGGCATTGAATATTTTTATGAGAATAAATTACATGGGACTCCTGGATATAAGGCAATTGAAGTTGATGCAAATAATAATGTATTAAGAACAATCGAAACCATCGCCCCAAAACATGGTGTCGATATATATTTAAATATTGATTATAAAATTCAGAAAGTTGCTGAGAAAGCCTTTGGAAATTATAAAGGTGCGATGGTTGCACTTGATCCTAACAATGGCGAAATATTGGCTTATGTTAGTAAGCCCTCTTTTAACCCTAATTTATTTACAAATGGAATTGATGAGAATAATTGGAGAAGGCTTAATGATTCAATTCATAAGCCTTTAGTTAACAGAGTGGTATCAGGAGTTTATCCGCCAGGGTCTACACTTAAACCATTTGTTGCACTTGCAGCATTGGAAAATAATATAAGGCGCCCTCCTTTCTCAATCATGGATAAAGGTTTTTATAACATGCCGAATCAATCAAAAACCTTTAAGGATTGGAAAAAAGGTGGTCATGGGGAAGTTGACATGATCAAAGCTATCGCTGTTTCATGTGATACTTTCTTTTATGGGCTTGGGGTTGAATTAGGTATACCTAAGTTAAATGTTGTGCTACAAAGATTTGGCTTTGGTAGCAAAACAAATATTGATTTACCTAATGAGAAAAAAGGGCTAGTTGCTTCAGCTAAATGGAAGAAAAATAAATACAATAAAAAATGGTACCAAGGTGAAACTGCAATTACAGCCATTGGCCAGGGATACACACAAACAACACCAATACAATTAGCTTTAGCCACATCTAAACTAATTAACCCTAATACTGAAATAATTCCTCATCTACAAAAAAAAAATAACCTCCCAAACACTGAGCTTTCTTCAAATATTAAAAGGTTAGTATCCCTTAATGATAATTTAGATTTAATAAAAAAAGGTATGTCTCTAGTTACAAAAGAAGGTGGTACAGCTGCATTTATTGGGCGTACCACTGAATATAATATTTCAGCTAAAACAGGTACAGCGCAAGTATTTGGATTGAAAAAAGGTGAGGTTTATGATGAAGAAAATCTTCGGGATGAACTAAAAGATCATGCTCTAATTATTGCTTTTGCACCCTCTGAAAATCCTAAAATTGTAATAGCTATCGTAGTTGAAAATGGCGGTCATGGAGGATCGACAGCTGGTCCAATAGCTAAGAAAGTTTTTGATGCCTACCTTGCTGAGAATAACTAATGGAAATGAAGAAATATTTGAAAATATTTGAAAATATTGATCGCATCTTAATCGCATTAATTGTATTTTTACTTATCATCGGTTTAATAACAATTTCTAGCGCAAGCCAACAAAATATCAGTCTGCTAGTTGGGCAATTAATAAATATTTCTCTTGGGATTATTTTTCTAGTTTTTTTAAGTAACATAAATCCTAAACAGTTTATCTTTTATGCTCCACACATATATATATTAAGCTTAATTTTATTAATATCTGTTTCATTTTTTGGATTTGAAAGCCATGGCGCAAAACGTTGGCTAAATTTATTTATTTTTAACTTACAGCCTTCTGAGGTTATTAAAATCACTATCCCGCTTATGCTTGCTTGGCTTTATCATAGATTTCAAAATACAATAAACTACAAAACACATGCAATGGCATTTTTTATCTTAGCTATACCATGTTCAATTATATTTAAACAGCCTGATCTAGGAACATCTATACTAATTTTTATTTCTGGTTTAATTATAATTTTTCTTTCTGGTTTATCATTAAAATTTATCTTTGCTAGTATTTTTAGTTTTTCAATCTCCATACCCTTACTCTGGTCAACGTTACATCTTTATCAACAAAATAGAATTTTAAGCTTATTTGACCCAGGCAGAGATCCTTTCGGAACTGGATACCATAGTATTCAATCAATGATTGCAATTGGTTCTGGAGGGCTTTTAGGTAAAGGATGGTCATATGGTAGCCAAACTCAACTTAACTTTCTTCCAGAAACAACTACTGATTTTATTTTTTCGGTATATGGAGAAGAGTTTGGGTTTGTTGGGGTGATTGGAATTTTAATTATCTATTTCATGATATTTTACCGATGCATTAATATAGCTATAAATATGCAAAGTACTTTTTCTAGACTGATTACAGCCACATTAGCATTTACCTTATTTAGTTCCAGTATTGTAAATATTGCTATGGTATCTGGTTTATTGCCCATAGTTGGAGCTCCACTACCTTTTATTAGTTACGGTGGCACATCTATGGTTGTATCTTTAAGCATGATTGGTATTATTATGAGCTTGAATTCAAACAAATCTTTAATTGCTAACTAATGAATAAATATTTCTACAATATAATAATTACATTTTCGCTCTTTGGTTGCCAGTCTATAGATACCGTCTTTGATAAAGAGCCTAGCAATAATCAAACAAAAATTCAGAAATCTGGTGCCTACTATCTAGATGACGGACCAGAAGAAAATCCACCAGAAGATCTAGATAAAATTAATGATGCTAAACCAAAGTATGAAGCACTTTCAAAAAGAGCTAATCGCCCTTATGTTGCATTTAATAAAAAATATACCCCCCTGAAAAAGATTATTCCCTTTGAAGAGAAAGGTTATGCGTCTTGGTATGGCAAAAGATATCATGGCAGAAAAACATCAATTGGTGAGGTATACGATATGTATCAGATGACCGGAGCTCATAAAACTCTTCCCCTTCCTTGCTATATTAAAGTTACCAACCTAAAAAATAAACGCTCAGTAATTATTAGAGTTAATGACCGAGGACCATTTATTGACGAGAGAATCGTCGACTTGTCGTACGCAGCAGCTTATCGACTTGATATTATTAAAAATGGGAGTGAGCTAGTTAAGATAGAAATGATTAATCCATCATTAGCAAAGGTGAACTTAAATAAAGTTCATAGAAACAACTCAATTATAAATAGTAATGAAAATTATTATATTCAAGCTGGGGCTTTCTCGAGTGAAGATAATGCTACTAACTTAATAAATCGAATATCTAAAGTTAAATTTAAAGATGTATTAAGTCTAAAAAAATTAAATAAAAATTCTCTTCATTTAGTAACTATTGGGCCTTATAAGAGTAAAGAAATTGCAGAAAAAGTCTTAAAAAATATTTCAAAAAAAATTCAACTCAATAGTTTTATTATTTCAGAATAATATTCTCTGATGGAAAATGACGAAAAAAAATCATTAATAGAATTTCCTTGTGACTTTGATATAAAAGTCATGGGAGAAGCGAATGAAAACTTCTCTGATAATATTATTATGATTATAAAAAAACATGATTATAATTTTGATTCTTCTAAAATTGAAATGAAGGGCAGTAGCAATGGAAAATATATTAGCTTAACTTGCAAAGTTTACGTAACTGGGCAAAAACAACTTGATAAAATATATATTGATTTATCTAAGAATCCAATGACCAAATTTGTTTTATAATTTATGTCTATCAACATAAAGTACCTCGGGTGTACAGATTACTTAACTACTTGGTCAGATATGAAATATTTTATAAGTGATCCTTCCTCAAAAGATGAGTTATGGATTACAGAGCACCGTCCCGTTTTTACTTCAGGGGTAAATAAAAAAAACTCAAAACTTCCTGATTCAGATATCCCACATTTATTTGTGGATAGAGGAGGAAAAATTACATATCACGGGCCAGGCCAATTAATTATTTACACACTAATTAATATTAAAAAGAATAAATTAACTATTAGGCAGTTAGTATCAATACTTGAAAATTCTGTCATTGATTTTTTAAAATTAAATCAAATTTTTTCATACTCGAAGAAAGAGGCGCCAGGAGTATATATAGAGGAAAAAAAGATATGCTCTATTGGGTTGAGAATAAAACAAGATTACGCATACCATGGTTTAAGCTTTAATGTTGATATGGACACTAGCCCATTTACAATGATTGATCCTTGTGGCATTAATGGCCTAAAAATGGCACAATTATCTGATTTCAATATTAAAGACACTGTGAAAAAATCTGGCCATGAAATTACTTCCATTATTACTAAAAAATTAAATAAACACTATGAACAAAATAATAAAAATTAAAGAAATTGGTAAAGAAAAAATAGCTAGACTGCCGATAATAATTAATAAGGTGGGGAAATTAGCAAAGCCTTCATGGATAAAGATGAAGCTACCCAATAGTGATAAATTTCACGAAGTTAGTCGACTACTTAAGGAAAATCAACTCAACACAGTATGTGAAGAAGCTAGCTGCCCCAATATTGGAGAATGTTATAGTCAAGGCACAGCCACATTTATGATTTTAGGAGAAATTTGTACTCGACGCTGTCCATTCTGTGACGTTGCTAGCGGTATACCACTCGACCCAGATATAAATGAGCCTGTTAACTTAGGGAAGACAATTTCTAAACTTAACCTCAACTATGTTGTTATAACCAGTGTAGATCGAGATGACTTAGAAGATGGTGGGGCCCAACACTTTTATGAGTGTATAAAAGAAATTAGAAAAAATAATAATGAAATTAAGATTGAGATACTTGTGCCAGACTTCAGAGGTAAAGGAAAAATAGAAAAAGCACTGAAAATACTATCTGTACAACCTCCTAATATTTTTAATCACAATTTAGAAACAATTCCTAGGCTTTATAAAAGAGCAAGGCCTGGAGCAAGGTATGAGCACTCTCTTTTTCTTTTAAAAAATTTTAAAGAAAGAATGCCCTTAGTTCCAACTAAGTCTGGCTTAATGCTCGGATTAGGGGAAACAAATGAGGAGATATTAGAAGTAATGAAAGACTTAAGAGATAACGAAGTGGATATGTTAACGCTGGGACAATATTTACAACCCACACCATATCACCTTCCTGTGGAAAGGTATGTGGAACTAATTGATTTTGATAATCTAAAAAAAGAAGCTGAATTATTAGGCTTCACAGCGGTCTCCAGTGGGCCAATGGTTAGAAGTAGTTATCATGCAGACCAACAAGCTCAAGGAATATAGATTATATGATCCCTATTATAAAAACTGACTTAAGTGATGAATTATGTAATTTAGAAAATTATATAATTCATCACAGTTGTGATATTGAACAGTGGTTTAGAACACAATGGCTAGATTACAGCGCACCGTTTTATGCCTCAGTTGACCTAAGAAATTCTGGTTTTAAATTAACGCCGGTTGATACAAATCTTTTCCCAGGTGGATTCAATAACTTAAATCCTGATTTTGCACCGCTTACAATCCAAGCTGTCTCTATTGCTATAGAAAAAGTTTGTCCAGAAGTAAGGCAAGTGTTGATTATTCCTGAAAACCATACAAGAAATATGTTTTACTTAAAAAATATATTTGAATTAACAGAAATTTTTAAAAATGCTGGAATTGAAGTAAGAATTGGAAGTATTGATCCAGACTTAAAAAAAGAAGAAATAATCCAAATTGATGAAAAAAATTCAATAAAACTTGAACCGATATATAAAAAAAATTACAGGTTATTTTTAAAAAATAATGATTCCTCAACTTTTAGCCCATGCGCAATCATTTTGAATAATGATCTTTCAGCCGGTATTCCAGAAAAACTTAAAGATCTTGACCAACATATTATCCCTCCCCTATCAGCCGGATGGCCAACAAGGAGAAAGTCTAAACACTTCAATTATTATAACGAAATAGTAGATGAGTTTGCTAAATTCACTAAAATTGACCCTTGGCTTATTAATCCATATTTTGAAAAATTAGATGGCTTAAATTTTCTTGAGCGAGAAGGGGAAATTCAATTAGCCGAACATGTTGAAAAATTGTTAGTAAAGATTAAAAAAAAGTATTCTCAGTACAATATAACTCATGAGCCATATGTTGTCATTAAAGCAGATGCAGGTACCTATGGTATGGGAATAATGACAATTAAAAGTAGTGAGGAAGTTATTAACCTTAATCGAAAAATGAGAAAAAAAATGTCTGTTGTTAAAGAGGGGTTAAAAGTTACAGAAGTTCTTATCCAAGAGGGGGTTCATACAGAAGAAACTATTAATAACTCAGTAGCCGAACCTGTTGTCTATATGATCGATCATTTTGTCGTTGGTGGCTTTTATCGAGTCCATACTAATAAAGAAAAAGATGAAAACCTTAATTCACCAGGGATGCATTTTGTTCCCGTATCTTTTGAAACGTCCTGCCTTATGCCAGATCAAGGAAGACCTTGTGATGACAAAGCCAATCGATTTTATGCTTATGGTGTTATAGCAAGATTGGCATTGCTTGCTGCCGCCAAGGAACTTCAAAACTAAATAGTCATGAAATATTTATTTATTATTGATGCGCCAGAAACACTAACCTTATACAAAGATACAACTATTGCGCTTATAAAAGAATGTTTGTATCAAGGTATTGAGGCTCATTACGCAAATATTAATTCTTTATCTATTGATAAAAATCAAAATGTAATTGTTGATAGTTACAATATTCCTTCTATTGGTTCACTATTAACAAGTAAACTTAAATTAAAGAATAAAATCCAGCACTTCTCAAAAGTATTTATAAGGAAGGACCCACCATTTGATGATAATTATTTAAATCTAACATTTATTCTCGAACATGCTAAAGATGTTAATGTCGAATTTATTAACAACCCAGCTTCAATTAGAAATCATAATGAAAAATTATCAATCCTTAATTTTAAAGACCTTATCCCGCCTACAATTGTTTCATCTAATGCTGAGGAAATAAATAAGTTTTTAAATAAGGAGAAGAAAGTAATAATAAAACCCCTAGATGGTATGGCAGGAAATGGGATATTTATGCTCACCCCAAAAGATAAAAATTTAAATTCCATATTAGAAACCTCTACAAAAAACGGCACCAAATTGATTATGATTCAAAAGTACTTACCTGAAATTAGCAAAGGAGATAAACGAATTATTATAATCAAAGGTGAGGCTATTCCCTTCGCTCTCGCAAGGATACCATCAAAGAGCGATATTAGAGCTAATTTGGCAAAAGGCGGTAAAGGAAGGGCTCAAAAATTAACATTTGGTGATAAAAAAATAGTTAAAAGACTTAAAGATTTCTTAATCAAAAATGAACTTAATTTTGTAGGTATAGATATTATTGGTAATTACTTAACTGAAATAAATATAACCAGTCCCACTGGAATTGTTGAAATTGAAGAGCAAACAAACTTTAAAACTGCACAATATATTATTAATGTATTTAAATAACCTCCTTATTTTTTTTCTGCTAGCCTCTTTATTAGGCTGTGGTGAAAGCAAAACATACCATCAAAAAGATTTTGTCTTTGGAACCATTATAGATATAAAGATTTATGGTGAATCTGAGATTAATGCTACAAAAGTATCGACTGAAATTTTCAAAGAATTCCATCGTCTACATAAATTACTTCACCCTTGGGAAAAAAGTGTTATTACTGATATTAATAATGCAATTTCACAAAAAAAATCTATAGCCATTAATAATGATGAAGTCATATCTATTCTTACTGACGCTCAAAATCTTGAAGCCATAACTCAATCACTTTTTAATCCTTCTATAGGGAAGCTAATCAAGTTATGGGGCTTTCACTCTAATGAATATAATCAGGAAGTAATTCCAAATCCAGACACTCTTAAGGATTTAGTTTCATCCAAACCATCAATGAAATCTATTAAAATTGTGAAGAAAGTCTTAGAAAGTAGTAATCATAATAATCAAATTGATTTAGGTGGTTATGCAAAAGGTTATGCATTAGATCAGTCGAAAAAAATACTTAAAAAAAATAATATTAAAAATGCACTAATTAATATCGGTGGGAATATATTAGCCTTTGGTAAGCATGGTGAACGTGAATGGATAGTTGGGATCCAAAATCCCAGAAAGCCTAATGCTATTGCTACAGTTAGTCTTAAACCTGGTTGGACTATTGGAACATCTGGTGATTACCAAAGGTTTATTATAATTAATAACCAAAGATACCCACATTTAATTAACCCTAAAACAGGCTATCCTGAAAATAAAACACAATCAGCTACAATTTTAATCCCTCCCTCTAAAAATTCAGGAGTACTTTCAGATGTCTTTTCAAAGCCTCTCTTTATTGCCAAATCAGAAAATAAAATAAATATTGCTAGATTGTTAAATATAGAAGACTTTCTAATAATTATGAATGATGATTCAATATTTATAAGTGAATCCTTAAACAATAAAATAAACTGGGAAGAGGATCTTGATAAAAAAAATATTGAAATCTTTTAAGTTAATTAAGTCTGGAGATTGGTTTGTTATTTTTATGTTCGGCATCCTAACTGTTACTAGTGCAAAATTTCTATGGGGTCTTCCGCAAGGGAAATACCTAGAGATATATAAAAATAACGAAATATTAGCCACCTATAGTCTTAATCAAGAATTAAAAAAACAAATACATGGTCCAAAGGGGGTAACAGAGATAATTATTGATAAGGGAAAAGTAAGGTTTTCTTCAGCGCCTTGTCCAAAAAAATACTGCATCCATCAGGGATGGATAAATAAAGCAAATCAAATTATTGTCTGCATCCCGAATAAAATTTCCATTTCTATTGTAGGTAGTAAGAAGAAGTATGACTCTATCAACTATTAAAATCACTCAGAGAGACCATGAAATTGCCAAGCTATCAGCTATAGCTGTTGCACTATCATTAATAGAGTTTTTTTTTCCTAGCCCAATCCCTGGAGTAAAGCCTGGAATAGCAAATATTATAATTTTATACACTATTATAAGATTTGATTTAAAAATGGCAATATGGGTTTCTCTTATTAGAGTTTTTGTGACAAGTATTCTATTGGGGTCATTTTTAAGTCCAACATTTTTTCTTAGTTTATGTGGTGCATTATTTAGTCTTTTTTCTCTTATAATACTTAAAAATTTAAATCATAAATATTTTAGCTTGGTAAGCCTAAGCTTAATTGCTTCTTTGGCTCATATTCTAGGACAATTTTTTGTTGTTAGGATATGGATAATTCCACATGATGGAATTTTTTATCTTTTACCAATCTTTATATCATCAGCATTTATTTTTGGTTTAGTAAATGCATTAGTCACAAACAAACTTCTTCAACTAAACCCCAAAAAATAATTTCTATTGATGATAAAATAAGATAAAAAGGAATTAATAATGAGAATGTACCATATACTTTATTTACTAACAATTTCCCTATTCTTAAATGGCTGTGGGACCAAAGGTTCGCTATATATACCCGAAGAAAAATATCCTCAAGCAATATTACAAGAAAATTTTCTCCTAGAAAGATTCTCGGCAAGAACTTAAAAAATGGATGAATCTATTTTAAAAAATAATAATGGTAAATACTCTATTGAAAACGTTTTAATTGAAGATATTGCTCACGAATTTAGCACTCCTTCCTACGTCTATTCAAAAAAAATTATTCTAGATAATTACATTGATTTTAAAAAACAATTTGAAGGCCTAGACCATCTCATTTGTTTTGCTGTTAAATCCAACCCTAATATAGCCATATTGAACTTACTTGCAAAAAATGGGGCTGGTTTTGACATTGTTTCTGGTGGAGAACTTCAAAGAGTAATAGCTGCAGAGGGAGACCCAAAAAAAGTTGTATTCTCTGGAGTTGGAAAATCACAAGAAGATATAGAATTAGCTATTAAGTATAATATTCTTACATTCAATGTTGAATCAGAAGCAGAGCTTTATCGCATTCAAAACTCCGCTAAAAAACTAAATAAAAAAGCAGCTATTTCAATTAGAGTAAATCCAAATGTAGACCCTAAAACTCACCCATATATTTCAACTGGTCTAAAGGATAATAAATTTGGTGTTGATGAACAAAATGCAATATCAATGTATAAAATTGCAAAAAATCTTAGTGCAATCAAAATTAAAGGGATTGACTGTCATATTGGTTCACAAATAACAGAATTGAAGCCTTTTGAAGATTCAATCAAAAAGTTAATTGAATTAATTGACCACTTAAAATCAATTGGTATAGATATTGATCATATAGATGTTGGAGGAGGAATTGGAATTCAATACTCCAATGAGCTTCCGCCTACTTTTTCTGAATACAGTAATATTGTAAAAAAAATTCTTAAGGGTCGTAATTTAAAAATTATTTTTGAGCCTGGGCGAGCAATAATAGGTAAAGCTGGAATTTTATTAACGAAAGTTGAGTACGTTAAAAGTAACTCTAATAAAAATTTTCTAATTGTTAATGCCGCCATGAATGACTTAATGAGGCCAGCACTTTACGAAGCTTTTCATGAAATCATAAATTTATCTCCATCAAGTTCTGATAAAAAGAATTATGATATTGTTGGTCCTGTATGTGAGACGGGGGATTTTCTTGGAAAAGATCGTGTTATATCCGCAGAAGAAAATAACATTTTAGCTGTTTTAGATGTTGGGGCATACGGTATGTCAATGAGTTCAAATTATAATTCGCGTCCAAAAGTAGCAGAAATACTAGTTGATGATAGTAAAACCTATCTAATAAGAAGCAGAGAATTATTTTCAGACTTAATTAACGGCGAGAAGCTGTTACCTTAATATAAAATATGTCCAAAGAGATGATTAATATATCGTTAGCTAATCCCAGAGGCTTTTGTGCGGGCGTCGAAAGAGCGATCTTGATCGTTGAAAAAGCATTAGAAAAGTATGGGGCTCCAATATATGTTCACCATGAAGTTGTTCATAACAAGTTTGTAATTAATGAGCTTAAGGAAAAAGGTGTAATTTTTGTTGAAAGCTTAAAAGAAATTCCAATTTCAAGTCATGTTATTTTTAGTGCTCATGGTGTGTCTAAAGCAATAGTAAAAGAATCTCATAAATTAGATCTTATTTCAATAGACGCAACCTGTCCATTAGTAACCAAAGTGCATCGTGAAGTCAACAAATTAAGTAATAATGAATACACAATTATTATGATTGGTCATAAAGGTCACCCTGAAGTAGAAGGTACAATGGGGCAACTCGAAAAAAGTTCTTTGCCCAGTCAAATACATTTAGTTGAAAGTATAGAGGATGTTAATAAATTAAAAGTTTCGAATCCCAATAAACTTAGCTATGTAAGCCAAACCACTTTATCTGTTGATGATACTAAGCAAATAATTGATGCATTAATAGATAAATACCCATTAATTATTGGTCCAAAGAGCAACGATATATGTTATGCAACGCAAAATAGACAAGAAGCTGTTAAAAAAATGTTTAGTCAGCATGATTTGATTTTTATTGTCGGGTCAAAAAATAGTTCGAATTCAAATAGACTTTTTGATATGGTCAGAGATAAAAATATAGACGCTATCCTTATAGATGACGTATCACAATTTAAACCCAAATGGCTAACGAATAAAAAAAGTATAGGTATTACGGCTGGTGCTTCAGCACCAGAAATTCTTGTTCAAGGTCTCATCCAAGAAATTAAAAAAATTACGGAAGTATCTATTTCAGAGATAAAAGGCATTCAAGAAAATACTGTTTTTAAGCTTCCAAAAATATGAAACTCCCTCATTATAAAATTCCAATATCAGCACTAGTTGTTATTTATACAAAAGAGCTTGATATTTTATTGCTGAGTCGCGCCGATAAGAGTAACTTTTGGCAATCAGTCACTGGCAGTTTAGAGCAGAATGAATTACCATTAGAAACTGCAAAAAGAGAAGTTCTAGAAGAAACTGGAATTATTTGTGAAGACTATCTCTTACAAGATTGGAATTTAAGTCATGAGTATAAAATATATTCTCATTGGCAATACCGATATGGTCCGGGCGTTGATTATAATACTGAACATATTTTTGGTTTAGAGTTGCCAAAAAAAGTACCTGTGACACTTGCTCCTAAGGAACATATCGATTTTAAATGGGTCACGTTAAAAGAGGCAAAGAAATCAGTATTTTCCTGGACCAATGTTAAAGCACTGGAAAAATTATATGAGATTAAGCTATTAGCAAGTTAAAATATATATTATGAATACAGCCACCATCAAGTTCGATGCTTTTGAAAGCCTTAAGAATGACGATTGCCAAGATAGAATTATCAAAGCAAAAAAAACTTTAGGCGATAAAATTGTCATTTTAGGGCATCACTATCAAAAT
>Ga0209192_10000477_pt1 | contig 39086 bp, 38 predicted proteins | sample ArcticOcean_MG_C_11_FD_187433 | JGI IMG/M metagenome (GOLD analysis project Ga0209192, IMG submission 187433) | Marine microbial communities from western Arctic Ocean - ArcticOcean_MG_CB2_154 (SPAdes) (version 2) | ecosystem: Environmental > Aquatic > Marine > Oceanic | place: Arctic Ocean... | reverse complement strand
CACAACATAAAGGAAACCGAGAAATACTTAGAGGAAGACTTGTTTCCGGTCATGGAGGAAATGGACACTAAGGTAACCCATCCACTTCGGCCAATCGTCGGAAGAGATGATTACGCAACAGTATATCTTTTAACCCGAGATAAAGACTCTCCCAGCGTAGATCTTTTAACCCCAGATGAAGACTATGCCAGCTTTGCCAACGCTGCGCTTACCCTTCGCAAGGATATTACATCGGGCTTAGCGGCTATACTATCTGACAATAAGTCAAAGCCGGAGCCATTTGAACAGATCATAAACTCCAAAGGCGCCCAAATCATAATGCACTTGGGCGGCATTGACTATTGGGTTACCGACGTAGAAAACGAATATACATGGACTGTTAGCAACGATACGCAGGACACCCCAGATGATCCTAGCGTTACAGACTTGGTAAGAGAGGAAGATAAGGCGAGTAGCGCAGGGCAGCGTAAACTCCTAACAACATCACACCTAGAGAATTTGGACTTGAAGACTTGGCCGCCTAATGTGATCTTCGATTTATGCTTACAAGCTATCGAGCAAACTTCGGATGTATCTGAGCTCCTAAAATTTGTATCATCTCACCCAACGTTCGTTTTCGACGCTGCTCCTCTGCAACCGGGGGGGCTACCGTCACTCACTCATCGCGAGCTCCAACCAAAAGTGCAAGCGATGATAACGAACAAAATGTTCACAAATCCTAACATGCGCGCGCAACTTACGACCTGGCTTAGTGCCGTTACAAAAGATGAATTCCCCCTCCTGAAACTACTGACCCAGTTTAAAACAGGGCATGCGAATAAAGCAGAATTTAGGGCAGCTTATTTGACGAAAATGGTTGAATTTGACGAACCGCTCGAGACTCCACTCATCAAACAATTGCTCTCAGACTTTGAAGCCGTTAGCCGCATCACTTCACAAGAAGTAATATCCAAATATCAGGCTATACAACCAGTATTGTTTAGAGCGCATTTAGACAAGGCGGTAAAGACAGGAGATATGGGCGTTTGTAATCTTCTACTACCTACCGTTGTAGATATTAACCAACCAAATAGAGCTTACGAAACACTCTTGCTAAGCGCAGTCATGGACAACCAGAATGCTATAGTTGATGTGCTGCTAGCATACCCAAAAATTGACCCCAATCAAACGACAACAGCTGGGTCACCATTACGTAAAGCCGTCGCCCAAAATAATTTAGGTATGGTTAAAGCACTCCTCGCGCACCCTGGCATTAACCCTAACCATTCACATCATTCTGATATCGTTGATATCAACACGCCTCTAATTACCGCCGCAAGGTTAGGATATACGGACGTCGCTAAAGCCCTTTTAGCACACCAGAAGATTGATCTAGGCCAAAATGATTTTGGAGATAAGGATGCATTACATTACGCGGCCGAAGCCGGACACGTAGATGTGGTAGCGCTTTTATTGGATCAACCAAAGATTAATGTACACTATAAGAAAATTGGCGGGCAAACACCTATATATCATGCATATGAAGCACGTCATTTTAACGTTGTTGCTTTGATAGAAGCGCACATTGCAGAGTTGGAATTTCAGCTGCGCGTGCGAACGGCACTCGACAGAATGAGCAGCTAGGCACAATCGAGAAGCTATCGCTTAACTTCTCTTGCTCCACTCAAAAACTGATCCAGACCTAACAACAGAAGGCCACGCAACACCATTGGGCGTTGCCTGTGAAAAAGGCAACGAAAAAATGGCCCAACTACTAATGTCTAATGGTAACGTCGATCCAAATCTAGCATCAAAAAATGGCGAGCCACACGTAGTTGATGCTCTGTTAGCAAACACTCGCACCGAGGCCAACAAATTATTTAGCGGCCTAACGCCGCTACACATAGCATGCGAACAGGACCATATATGGGTTGTTGAAAATTTACTTAAGTCGGAAAAAGTAGACCCTAACGCCGTCATGAGGGACAAATCCACAGCGCTGCATATTGCCTGCAAAAAAGGCTATGAAAGATGTGTTGCAGAGCTTTTAGCGCACAAGGATATTTCAACAAACTTAAAAGACAACTAGGGAGTAACGCCCTTACAACTCGTTGAAATCTTTGAAGAGCGTAGCATTATTTGTCATCTGTCAAGGCACGCTGAGGCAAAACTTACAGAGGCCAAATAGATCTTCTCAAAATTGTCGCGTCTCTTTTTGCACTGTACCTTTTTCACCGGCGTGATTAACAAAGTAACCCATGCGCCGGCTATATGCTTACAGTTTACTAAATGCGGCGCTGGCAGAAATGTGCAGATGATTGAAGGTCTAACCCCATACATAGTCATCACCAGTCGCTCACCGAGAGGCCATGTGGCGCCTAATTAGGCTGTATTGGCGGGCGTAAAAATAGCTCAACCAAAAACAAAAAACAAAAAACAAAAAACAAAAAACAAAAAAGGTACGCCGCTAATCAAATTGGTGTTGAGTACTGATGACAAAATAGTGCTTTGCTTACGCATAAATAGTTGGGCCACTTTGCAAATGGTTAAGACGGAGCACACCAAAGGACACGTCCCAAAAGCACAGCATTGATCAAGTTTTCGATGTGATTGTGCAACAAATTTTCACCAAAAGTTACTTAATAGAGCACTGCGCGCATTTTTATGTTTGCAGCTAAACATTGTGCTGATAGGAGCGAACATGCCTGTAACAAATCATAATATTATCCGACAGCCCGAAAACCTCGCGGCTTTTTACAAAATACCTGAAACTGATTCTACAACTTCGACTAAAACCACATCCACTGCTGGCGGAGCCGAAGCAGCACCGACATCTACAGGAACTACGGCTCAAGAAGAGATACTTACCTACTCCGAGGAAGAACATGGCACGTTAGACGAGTTTCAATCATCGTCATCCTTCGAACCCTTCAAAAAGCAATACATCGACGATATTGCGGCTATGAAAGTAGCCGTAACAAAATACCTTCCCGAAGGGCGTGCGTACGAGCTAACAGAAAAACTCGAAACGTTCCAAGAGCACCTATTTGTCGATCGAAGTTTCTTTTCCACCAATATAGACGATATTTTTGGTGAAACTAAAACTCAATTTCACCATTTGGCAACAACTATTAACGCAGAAACACTGACTGACGAAAAGCGAGTCGCATGTTTAGAACAAGCTCTTGGTGAAATTGATCTTTGTTCTGAAGGCGTCGCTACCAATGTAGGCAACGCCGACACCCTGCTTAGATATGTAATGTGTGGTATCGATGGTGATCTTGCGACAATACGAACTGATTTACTCACTGCTGAAGCGCAAGCATTTGCATCAGAGCACCATAGCGACACTGAGTTCTGGGAAGCAAACGAAATTCATTTGGTAAACAGATATCTAGCAGCGCTACCACAAGAACTGGGGCTTAGTATGACGGTTGACCGGTTTCGACAGCCAGTAAGTGACGAGTTGTTACAACAATTTACTCTGAGAGCCGAGACTATTTTGACCCCCATGAAAATCGCATGGACCCTAGCAGATGGCTACTTCGACAAATTGGCGGGGATTTTAGCAGAACGAAATATTCAACCAACCGAGGATCGCGACTTGGGCGTTTTATTTGGCCAAGCTGGCGATAAGAATGATCTAAAAGAAAAAATAGAAGAACTTGTAACCTCACCGCTAAAACGCGTAGCGCCTACGTTCCATGCATACCAACTATTAACAGAGGGTAACAATGGCGAATATAATTTCAAAGATGCTAGGAGCATTCTTCGGCATGAAGTGAGCCATGGTTTACTCAAGGCGCTATCCACACGGGCACCCGAGCCAAGCGTGTTTACACACATAGGCGAACGGCACCACCACATTATGCAATTAGACGGCATGCAATATTGGCTAGAAAATTTTGCAAGCGAAAAAAAGCCCCTTACGACCGCCCACCTAAATAAACTCGATTTATCAACCTGGCCGCCAAATGTAGTCAATGATTTGTGCGGACAAGCCATTGCGCAAACCACCGAAATCGAGGATTTGTTGTCTTTCGTATCGAACCATAAGCAATACTTCACAGCCCAAGGGCTTACTTCGAACTCGCCACAGAATATTTGCCTCAACGCGGTTAGATCAGGGGTTCAGCACGCTTTAGAGGAAAAATTATCGAGAGACCCTATCGTTAAGCAATCACTCTTGGCCCACATAAAATCCGCCACAGCAGAAAAACTCGAGAAAGCGCTACCACTGGTCGAATTTGGTGCAGAATATAGGGCCGCCTATCTAGATCGCGCGTTTGAACAGAAAATAGAAGTTAGCCGACCACTAGCCGGTAATTGGCTTAAGGACCTAGATGTCATCGCTAAGACTTCGCCAAACACCTTGCTTGCGCATCTAAACGCCGGCCACTCTAAGATTTTACAAACTGCATTTGAACACGCTTTAGTTCGTGGCAATAATAGCGCCTTTAGCAAGTTGGTTGCTGCAGATAACCGTTTCGTTACATCTGATCACGGCAACGTAACTACGCTACATAGAGCGTGTGACCTCGGTCACCAAGAAATTGTCAAAACGTTATTGGTTGGCGCTTTTGGTGATCCAAACCAAAAGGATAGCCAAGGCGCTACTCTATTATATAGAGCAGCTGCCAAAAATCATGTGGGTGTTGTGCAGGTTTTGTTGGATAGTGAAAAGGTCGACGCAAACTTACAGGGCGGCCGTGGTGAAACACCGCTTTATATTGCCGCTAAATTGGAGTGCCTCGAGATAATCCGTGCATTATTAAGCCACCAAGCGACAAGACCAAATGAGCAATCAGAGAACGGCGAAACTGCGCTTACTCAAGCCTGCGCCAACAGTAGTGAGGAGGTCATCAAAATTCTCTTGGCCAACTCAAAAACAGACCCAAACGCCGCTAACGCAGAGTTGCAAACGCCGCTGCGCGTTGCCTGCGAATATGGCAACCTAGCTACAGTCCAGCTTATGCTGGACCAACCGACTACAGACCCAAACATTAAGTCTAAAGACGGCTTCACCCCTCTCAGTTCCGGCATTGCTTCCGAGAACCGGGCGGTCGTCGACGTTTTGTTATCCAGCGAGAAAACCGATCCAAATCAAAAGTCCAGCGGCGCAACAAACTTATACCGCGCATGCGCAACGGGCGATATAGATATCGTTAGGGCTTTGCTCTCCCACAACAAAATTGATCTTAACGCGGTCAACTCCGACGGTTCAACAGCGCTCCACGCAGCATGCTTTCATAACCATACGAATATTGCCCTTGAAATTTTACAACGACACAACATTGAGACTAACAAAGAAGACGATAGAGGAATGATGCCAATACATTGGGCCGCTGCCTTCGGCAACCATGAAGTTGTTGCCGCTCTGTCCCGGTACACTGAGGTCGAAGCGAGTGACTACTCATATTTTTGATTATCGAGCTTTAAACAATTCTGGCGACACATTGTGATGGTTACGTTTGTCGAAACCGCTTTATTAATACAACAAAATATTTGGCTCGTTTCGAGGCCCTCCAAACTATTCACGTTCAAATAATTCCAAAAAAGTCCGCATCATTCAATGAGGTTTGTCGAAATAAAACGGAACAAAACTATGCGAATTGGTACAAACAAACTTGTTAATGAATTTTATTTTACCCAACGAAAACAGGTCTTGGAGAATATATGCCGGGAGGAATAACTAATCCTAGTGGTCACACTAGTAATTTGGCAGTGTTCTACAAAGTACCGGAAGTCACTGCTAGAACCCCACAACCGACAACCGATGCTAGTGCACCATCAACATCAAGCGCAGCAACAGGGCAACAACAGGTGCTTACCTACTCCGTCGCAAAGCACGGTACGCTATCTGAATTTAGGGTGTCATCAGAATTCCAAGCTTTTAGGCAACAGTATGCAGAGGATATTGCAGCAATAGGGGTTCTAGCATCAAAATACCTACCTACAGAGAGGGCAAATGACCTCGCTGATAAGTTACATATTTTTCAAACAGATCTTCTTGATAGTAAAAGAATAGATTGTCCCGACATTATGGTTACTCTATATAGCGAGACAAAAGCTAGCCTTCACAGCCTAGTTGAAAACCTCGGTTCCAAGGAGATTACCGATGAGCAACGCGTAACCTGTTTAGAACAAGCCCTGTCCGGCGTTGACCTGTGTTTTGAAGGAGTGGTGAGTAATATCGGCAACGCCGATACTCAGTTAAAATATGCGAAGTGTGGTGTTGCAGGCGCTCTTGCAAGAGTACGCAACGACTTACTCGCAGCCGAAGCACATGCGTTCGCATTTGAGACTCATAAAGACAGTCCCGCCTGGGAGGGCAACGAGGTTCATTTCGCTAACACGTACCTTGAAGCGGCGGCAAGTGAAATGGGGGTTGACCGGACAATTGACGAGTACGGGCCAAATGTACATTACTCTTTAACTCACCAGTTTTTGCTAAATGCCAGAGCAGCTCTGACCCCAAAGCAGATAGCGCGCACATTGGCAGATGGCTACTTCGATCAACTTCAAGGAATTTTAGGTCAACAAAGTATCAGTTTAACCGAGGGTCATGACTTAAAAACTTTATTTGGTGTGCATGACGATAAAAATACACTGAAAATAGAGATAGATAGACTTGTTGCCCTACCAGTTCAACGAGTAGCGCCGGCGTTCGGTACATACGATTTACTGACCGAGGTCGCGGTTGATACATATAGTTTTTCAAAAGCCAAAAGTACACTACGGAGTGAAGTTACCGAAGGCCTACTTAAGACCCTGTCTAACGAACCACCAGAGCCAAAACTATTTCAATCTCTGACAAACGGTAACCTTAAGATTATGCAACTAGAAGGCATGAAATATTGGGTTGAAAACGAAGCCGGGTTGACGTCCTCGCTTACGACTGATCATTTAGATACATTAGATTTGGCCTCTTGGCCACCTAGTGTGAGTCATGATTTGTGTCAACAAGCCATCGAGCAAACCACTGATCCAGTAGATTTGTTGTCGTTTATAAATAGGCATAGTCAATACTTTGGGGTCGCAAGGGCAAATATTTCAGCCCCAGAAATACTTTCTGTCAGAACAATTGGCAGAAAAATTCAGCAGGCTGTAGAAGAAAAGCTGACCACGGACCAAACCTTTGCAACGTCGCTTTTAGACAAACTAAAGAAAGCTACAGTTGACGAACTCACGCAACTATATCCGTTAGTAGCATACGGAACGAAGTATAAGAGTGCTTTTGTAGACAGATTGTTGGAATATGACCCTGCCTATCACCTCACTGATCAATGGTGTACAGATCCAGATATACTACAAAAAATTCCGCTAGAAGGACTAAAAGCATTTGGCGATTCTCATACGATGCACGAGGTTCGCGCCTTATTCAATTTGGTATTAGAGCGTGGCAATACTTCTGCGGTCAAACATTTTGTCGCTTTGAACGCAGAACTCTTAAAGCTTGAAGAAGACGGCGAAACACCTTTACATATAGCCAGCCGGCTCGGCCATGATGGCATTGTTAAAGTACTGTTGGCCGAACCTTCAATTGAGCCTAATAAGCGAGATGCCTTAGGAGCGTCTCCATTGACTCTTGCGGTTGCATCAGGCAACTCGCATATTGTTGAAATTCTTTTAGCTACCATGGGCGTAGACCCAAACATAAAGACTCATGCAGGTGAAACACCATTATTCGTTGCCGCTCAACTGGGGTATGAACAAGTATTGAAAGCTCTATTGGACCATGACAATACAGACCCAAACATATCATCACAGTACGGCGAAACCGCCCTCACTATTGCCTGTTTTAACTCTAACTACGGTGTTGTTCAACTTATTCTGGAAGCAAAAAAGACGGATCCGAACGAACGCAACTTGGGTATGGAGACACCGTTAGATATCGGCTGTCGTTTTAACAACCAACCTTTGGTAGCGTTGTTGATGAACCACAAAGATATTGATCCGAATAGGTTATCAAGGGATGACAGTTCGCCGCTAGAAGTTGCCAGTCTAAATAGTCATTTTGAAATACTAAGCCTTTTAGTAGCAAACGAAAAAACTGAGCTAAATGTAGAGTTTTCGAACGGTGAAACCGCACTGACCAACGCCTGCTTAGGGCAAGAACTACCGACACTAGAGCTTCTTCTCGAAAGTGGCAGAGTAAAAATAAATCAAAAGAGTACCGATGGACAGACGCCGCTAGGTATAGCTTGCGAATTGAGGGATGAAAATTCGGTCCGCCTATTGGCTGCGCGAACTGACATCGATCCAAACCTCCAATCTGAGATCAATGAAACGCCACTATTCATCGCCAGCACGAATGGCGATCTGGCAATCGTAGACTACCTACTTGAAAACGAAAAAATCGATCCAAACAAAAAATCCCAAGATAAATACACACCCTTATACGCAGCATGCGGTGCAGGCCACGCAGAAATTGCGAGTATGCTACTTAAACATGCTGATATTTCCCCGAACGATGTTACCGACTTGGGTTCAACCGCGCTTCACCATGCCTGTGCCAAAGGGCATGTCGAAGTTGTTCGACTATTAGTAGAAGGCTCCGGCGTTGACATAAATATGAGGGAGAAAGGAGGAATGACAGCAATGGACTTTGCTCAAAGAAATAATGATCATGATATAGTCGATATACTAACGGGATATATGTAACGCCAAATTTTCAAGCAGCTGCAAATTGATGCGGAGCTCGTTTACAAAGAAATAGGGAGTCGCTCATTTGACGAATTTGGCACGCTAGACTGTTAATCTTGGGCGCTTGGACGCACAAATCTAGGCCAGCCTTTGGTATTTTTTTGCATGCCTCATGCAAACTTAAAGGCTTACTTATAAAAACCACAACAACATGAGTAATGGAGTCACTGGCAAAGGTAACTGTTTCACGCGCCCAAGAGACGCGCCGATGAATGGGTTTTGCTGAGGGTGACGGGCACCCATAATGCACAACGATTAAATTGACGAAGCCGACAATGAATCCTGCAAGGCCCAGACTGCCTTGTGTGCCCAAAGCCGATTTTTCCGACAGGCTTAAAACTCAACCAGTCAGTTTTTTTGCTAAACCTCGCATTTTTTTCGCGCCACTGGCCGGCCACAAGCAACCGGCATAGCACACCGGGTTACGCCTAAGACCAGCATACTGGCTACCGTTAGGCCGAAGTGTGGCTAATGATGTGCATTTTGAAGGTAATCTAACGTCAATTGCGTCATAGCGCTGACTCCGGGCTTTAGCGCGCCTTCATCCACATAGAAGTAAGGAGAATGGTTAGGAATTGCCTTCTCGGGCAGAACACTTAAAGGACGCGCACCAATAAAGAAGAAAAAGCCTGGCACCTTTTCTTGGAAGAATGAAAAGTCCTCAGCACCTGTTACCAGCGGTGGCTCGTATACGTTGCTAGAACCATAAACCTTGTCTAAAGTCGGCCCCAGCAGCGCAGTCAATTCAGAGTCGTTATAAGTCACTGGCACACCGGGATCAATTTCAACGGTCGCTTCAGCGCCCTGAGATTCAGCAATATTAGAGACAATGCGTCTGATCTTTTCATGTACCGCCAAACGAATGTTCGGATCGAACGTACGGATGGTACCGCTCATAGAAGCCGTCTCTGGCACAATATTATTGCGCACCCCAGCTTGGAAGTTACCCACTGTCACCACAACAGGGTGCTGGGTAATATCAATTTGACGGCTGACAATAGTTTGCAGAGCATTCACAATTTGCGCACCAACCACAATGGGATCTACCCCCGCCCAAGGACGAGCGCCGTGAGTTTGCGAACCCTTAATCTCAATATCAAAACGCTGGGCACTGGCCATAAAACCCTTGCTGCGATAAGTAGCGGTACCCACCGCACTGCCCTGAGAAATGTGCAAACCAATCACCGCATCCACATCAGGGTTCTTCAACGCCCCTTCAGCAATCATCATCTTCGCGCCGCCATCTTCACCTCTGGGCGGACCCTCTTCAGCAGGCTGAAAAATAAACTTAACAGTACCAGGCAAATCTTCACGCACAGCGGCCAAAGCCTGAGCCGCGCCCATTAAAATAGCCACATGGTTGTCGTGACCACAGGCGTGCATAACCCCAACTTCACGACCCTCGTATTCACCCAACTGCGTAGACGCATAGGCAAGGCCGGTTTTCTCAACTACGGGCAAACCATCCATATCTGCACGCAGCGCCAACACAGGACCCGGCTTACCGCCCCGCAGAATGCCAACCACACCGGTGTGGGCAACACCGGTTTGCACCTCCATACCCAAAGACTTCAAATGATCCGCCACCAACCTACTGGTACGAAATTCTCTATTAGACAGCTCAGGATGCTCGTGAATATCACGACGCCAACTGATCACATCAGCAGCCACTGCATTCACTTCCTCAGCAAGCTGAGAGCGCAACTGCTGATCAGATCCAGCCCAAACAGCGGAACTCAAAGCACTTAAACCAAAAGATAAACCTAAAGACAACAAAGCAATAAAACGCATAACACCCCTCCGTCAAAAAACTGAGTTTAGCCTATAAGCAGCGCACAAGGAAAACTCATACAAAGGCAAAGAGAAGGCGCAAACCACCGGTCAAGAAAACAAGACCAATAAGGGTAATTGTTTGGGAGAGAAGACAAAAAAAGCACATGCTGAAAGCCGGTAAAGCAACTGACAACGACCATGGCAGAAAAACAACGAATATCCCTAGATCCAGAACAGGCTGTGGCTTTGTGGATTCAAGGACGAGAAGTTTGGAATGCGTGGGTAGAAAAGAATCCAGATGCGGACATCAGTTTTCAAAGCGTTGATTTTGACAAGTTGCACCTTAGCGTACTAGAAACCATCCCAAAATTTGATTGGCCATTTGCAAATTTTGAATTCCCGGATGGCGATAAAACGTTTAGGGGAGCGAAATTCGGCGACCGCTATGTATCGTTCAATGACGCGACTTTCGGCAAGGGCGATGTATCGTTCAACCACGCAACATTCGGCGAGCGCAATGTATCGTTCGCAGGCGCAACTTTCGGCGACGGCGATGTATCGTTTAATGACACGACTTTCGGCGACGGCTATGTATCGTTTAATGACACGACTTTCAGCGACGGCGACGTATCGTTTTATCGTGCAAAATTCGGCCTAGGCGCTTTTATTCTTGATGCCGCGAGTCTTGGTAATGGCGGTTATAACTTTAGTGATGCCACTTTCCCAGGGAGAGCCAGCTTTGCGAATTTGGTAAATGTGAAAGCGGTAACTTCACTTGAGTTCCGTCACGCATCATTCGAAAGGGCTTTTACACTGGGCAGCAAAGAAATGTTCAGCTGTGTCCCGGATTTGGTGGGCACCAAAACCTCTCACCATATCTCTCTCGCTGAACTGAAATGCGCATCCAATACTGCAACCCACAAAAAATTCTTTCAGCGCTCCACGGACGAAGGCGATGCGGAACGCTTTCGTCGTCTTAAAGAGTTAGCTGAACAGAACCGAGATTTTGAGAAAGCTTTGGAATTTAGAGTAGAGGAAATACGCGCAGCTAGATGGCGCGACAAACATGGTTGGGCTGCTATTTTAGTGGAAGGTTTATTTTGGTTAGGGAGTGATTATGGTCGCAGTTTATTCAACCCAATAATTGGGCTAATTTACACTTGGTTTATAGGTGCAGTGACTTATGCAAGTGTATCCCAGATGCCATTTACCTATCACGAGATCATAAAGGCGATGCCCTTTTCTTGGGGCCAAATGTTTGTCTATATCCCCAGCAGTAGGGACGCAAGAACTCAAGGTTTGGCGGCCTTGTTCGGTGAACACACGCCTAATTGGCTCTACCTCATCACCTTCAGCCAAAGCCTGCTGACCTTGGTCTTATTATTCCAAGTGGGTTTGGTGCTACGTAACCGCTTTAAACTTTAGCGCTGGTTAATTAGATCCGGCTGGCTCTTTTATAACCTAGGGAAGCTTTGATCAAACCTATGGGCTTGCTCAGTGCTTCCCTAACCTGTCCTGCATTTGGATTACAAAATACTCATAACGCTGGGTGAGTTCAGACAGGTCAAATTCTTTGGCTATTTCATTGCGTTGTCCAAACTCAAGCATGAGGCGGAACGCTTGGATAAGTACCCACTCTTGGGTAAATGTGCCGCCGCATATTTGTTTATAAAACTCGGGGCTCATGGTCACGCGGTGAATGCTTTCTTCACTGCCTTCTAAAACGACCTCATAGACATTGGCGGCTAGCATATTCACAGTGATCACTTGCTTCCCCAATTTGTCTGCACTTAAGAAGAATCACTATGACTGACATGGACACCCTTTGCCAAAACCTTGAAGCCATTTGGCATGAACAAATTCCTCTGTCTAACGCGATAACCACACATAACCTTCAATGCTAACCCAAACCAATATTCTTTCTTTACCTTAGGTAAGTTTCATCGCCGCACCAGCAACCTAAATGACACAGGAACTATCGATAGTTATCGATATTAGTGGTGTTGTTCAATCATCCAGTCAGCACATCATTTCGTGCCTTCGCGCCTATATGACTTGATCAATTGCGAAATTACCAATTCAAGCAAGCTCCCACGTTGGCAACTATTTTCACTAAGAATGAAACACGTTGCCATTTACGGTGACCTACTCTTCACCCATCACCGAAAATTTTACTAGGCTTGAGTGCGATGCCATTACCACTAGCGAACCAAATCAATCTTCAAGTGCAAAACGGGCGCGCAGACGAAATCGGCAGACTCGGAAAAAGCGGTGACGTTAAATCAACTGAACATGCTAAAGGAAACCTGACACAAAAGGTTACTGGTGTATTCAAACAGCATGCTCTCGTCGCAAAAACAGAATTCACTCGCGGGTCCTTCGCAGACGCCGTTATGACTGAATTGCGAGGTAGACATATTAGTCAGCAACACCTAAATTCCGGTGTTTTGGCCGGTATATCCAGCAAGTTAAGTATTGGCTCAGACGGCTATTTTGGATTTCCTTCAGGAGAAAAGCTCCTCTTAACCTTGGGACAAGCAAACTATTTATTGCAAAACACATCGAACCCTCCACCCCAAGGCCAATCGTTAGCGCAGAATTTATTGAAAGATGAAACATATCAAGCTCTCATAGCTCAGGAGCTGGATAGTAAGTGGGGTACTGAACTCGCAAAAGCGATTCTTGACCCTAAAAGTGCGTACTACAACACTTCACCCGAAATGGGTGGTGTAAGTCGTTTCAGAAACATCCGACCGCCTCTAGAAACCGGCATCGAGCTTAGTAACAAGATGCCTATTAATGCCAATCGTATTGTAATTGGCGGCAGAGTTTTAGGCATAGCCACGCAAGCCCCTACTGCGAATACCCTCAACGAATTTTGGCAAATGATAAGTGAGCAAAAAGTGCAGCTCATTGTTGACTTGACTAGTGATAAAGATAGGGCGGAAAAGGGGATTCCAGACTATCGACCGACTAATAATACATATCAACACCCCGACGTACAGCTTAGCGTTACAAGTAACGAACCCTTATATGACAATTTGGTAACAGTAGAGCCCTTGTACGAAAACATCCACACAGAGGAGACTTCGGAAGGGGCTGCAGCTATTTATGAAAATATAAACACTGGCCCCTCGATAAATAAAGAGACCTACAAACTCGCCGACGTTGATGGCGAAAGACCATTAATTGCCCTGCATTACAAAAAATGGCCTGATCACGGTGTTATTTCGGTTAAGGAACTGCATACGTTGGTCCAACAAATTAACCAACGCCTCGATGAATTGGGACATGACTGCCAACCGGTCATTCATTGCAATGCTGGTGTAGGTCGCAGCGGAACGATACTGAGCGCTTTATCATTACAAAAAGACTTCGCTGAAAAAAAGCTGACTGAAAGTAACTGCGATGATCGAGTTCTTCAGACTATTGTGGAGGGCAAGCAGGCCCGCGGTGGGCAATTTGTACAGACAGCTGAACAAGCTAAGCTTGTTGCAGAATTCGCACATAGCCTCTTTGACCAGAAGGCGTTATGACTGAGAAAAAGCCCTTTTTTAAACTCATGATAGATCTGATGACCAATTTGGGGTTATCTGGCGCGCAAGCCAGCGAAGCCGGGGTATATAGTATTTTCGTGGACAATCGCATAGAAGTGCATATCGGTTGCCCTGATGAAAAAGACCTTTTCATGTATTGTTTCCTAGGGCCTCTAGCGGTAGACGCTTCTGATCCTCTTGCGCAGAGCAAAGCATTGCTAGGTCTAAACGAAATGACTACAAAATGGTCTCCCACAGTTTATTTAACGCCAGATAATAATGTTGGGGTGTGGTGTCAAACAGCGCTAAGCGATTTAGATCTAACAACTACTGTGGGGCTATTTGCAATGTTCTTGGATGCCGTATTGCCAATCGATAGATTGTTACATGATCTCCCGGAGGAAGTTTCCACGCCAGAGTTAGATATAACCAAGCACACGCTGAAGGGTTGACCGCACCCGCCTCATATTTGCCCGGTGTAGTTTATAACTAACGCTCGAAACCGCTTACTCAACCGACCCTTGCTTGGTATTAGAAAACACTCCTAACATTGGGTTAGTTCAGACAGACTAAACTCTTTGGTTGTTTCGCTACGTTATTCAAATTCCAGCACTAGGCAGAGGGCTTAGATGAGTACCCACTCTTGGGTGTTAGGTATTGATGCTGCCGAATATTTTTCAAGAAAACTGCGGACTCATGGTCACTCGGTGAATGCTTTCTTCGCTGCCTTCCAAAACAACCCCGTAGACATTGGCGGCTTGCATATTCACACTGATCACACGTTTCCCAAACTTGTCTGCACTTAAGAAGAATCACTATGACTGACATGGACACCCTTTGCCAAAACCTTGAAGCCATTTGGCATGAACAAATTCCGCTGTCTAAAGCCATGACCATGAAAATTGAACATTTCCGCGATCATGTGCTGACCACTCACGCGGACCTTGGCCCCAATGTAAACGTTCACGGCACCGCTTTTGCCGGCAGCCTTTATGCCATTCAGGCCCTCACCGGCTGGGGCATGATGCACTTGCAGTTAAAGCTTAATGATTTGGACGCATCCATTGTGATCGCCAACGGTCAGATTGACTACGCCAAACCTGTGGCAGAAGACATTCATGTGACCTGTAGTTTTGGCGAGCATTTAGAAGAATTTGAAAAGCTCAAAAGCACCGGCAAAGGCCGCTTTCCCCTCAGCACCAAGGTGCTGCTCGCCGACGGCACTGAGGCTGGCGGATTCTCTGGGCTTTACGCCGTACGGCTAAATCGCTGACGCAAAAACACAGCAATACGCAGGCTTACTGCTACTAACCCTGCGGCCACAATACCGGTATAAATGAAGTCGCCTTCCGCTAGTTGCGTACCGATAAAGGTATTCATGAAAATCAGCCACACATAATAAATTCCGAGGGTGTGTATACGTCGCCACCAAACTCCAAGCGCACGCTGAGCAGCATTATTACTGGTGGCCGCCATAATCCAAGTTAATAAAAATGCCAGTCCACCAAAAATTATAGTGACCATTTCTAACGGTTCACTACTGGTTTTTAGAAAAGCGATTACATAACCAAAGTGCACTGTATGCACAAAAGCCATAGCCAAACCTAGGTAGCGTCGATGGCGCAACAGCTGAGAGCCAATTCCGGTGAGCTGCCGAAACGGTCGTGCAATCATAGCCAACAACAACAAAAAGAAAGCGATGCGCGCTGTTACTCGCAACATATAGCCAATGTGATCTGCCAGAGGAATTGCATCAAAAGGCAGGCCCAGCGCCAGATCTTGAAAATAAAGACTTACCCCAAGGGCGATTAGGGTGAGCGTAAAAATAGCATTACGCCCGAAGGCCGTAGACCAATCGCTTAGGTGATTATCTGCTCGTTGCTCTAGGTTCATCCGCAGCCCTTGTCCCAACTTTGAACCTGAGTTTACTCACTAGGGCGTTCTGTGCAATAGGCACGCCATCACGTCGCGCTGGGCTAAACTTCCAGCTTGTCACAGCCTGTAACGCCGCCGCATCAAATACTTGGCCCAGCGAGCCTTCTTTTACAAACGCATTAATCACAAGCCCCTGATCAGTAACATCATATTGGACCGTTACTTCTCCCTCCACGCCCTGAGCCTGAGCTTGGGCTGGATAAATGGGCGCGGCGCCACTGCTTAATTGTATGGGCCGATCATTGACGGCGCAGCCTGCAAAAAACAGTACCGCCATCACTAGCAACAAATGTTGCTTGCCGCGTTTACTCAAAACCTTCATTACTGCTGTCATTTCGTTTTCCAATTATTTGGCGCAATCAAATTGGCTAGGTGATTATAAACTGTCGGCCGGGGTCTGCGGCCAACTCGGCCTCACCGGTACGATGGTGCATTACTGCGCCGTCTGGGGCGTATTGTAAAATATACGCCTTGCGCGTATGCGCCGTGAGATTGGGTCCAGTGCGGTGTGGGGTAAGACTAGAAAATACTGCAATGGAACCTGCCTTAAGCGGCATGGCAACGGCATCTTCTGGGGTTTCTTTGAGGCACTGAAAACCTAAATCCGCCCACCAATGGTTTAACGTGCCGAGTTTGTGCAACCCCGGCGCAATCCACGGGCAGCCATTTTCTTCCACCGCATCATTCAGCGCTATCCAACAAGTTAAGTATTGTTGCGGCTGCACAAAGGTATAACCATTGTCTTGATGCCAGGGAAACTCAGTTGGCGTACCTGGGCGTTTGTAGACAATTTGATCCCAGTACAAGCGCACCTTAGGACCTATAAGATCTTTAACCAAGGCCTGCATAGTGGGATGACTAGCCAGCCCCTTGGCTTGAGGTGAATGCAATACTGTGTGGGCACGAAAAACAATTTCATCGTGTTTGGCAATGGATAACTCATTGGGGCCTACATGCTTAAGCAGTGCATTTTTTTCCGCTTCCAATGGATCAAGTTCTGCTAGTAAAGTAGTCAACTCCATTGGGCTAAAAACGTCGGGTAAAACAAAACCGCCCTGTGTTGCGTAGGCTTCTGCTTGTGTATCGGAGATACAGGTGAAGGGCCGCGCTGGCTGTTGCCAAACAAAATTCTGATTCAGAGGATGTAATTTCATCATACAAGCATCGCATTATGCCATTGGTCTAACAATGCTTGAGAATATCTAAACAGACCCTAACATGGCACACTTACTAGCAGGCCGAAGGGCCTGCTGCACATTGCCAAAAGCTCAAACTAATAACGACAACTCGCGTTAACAATTATGAATGAAGAAACCGCTGCTGAAGAAAAAAACTCTGCAACAACTGTTCAAGATCAGAGCGCAAAAATTGACAGCGCCGAAGAGGCGTTGCCGCCGCTGACGCTGTGGCAAATGATCGGTAGCGTTATGTCCGCAGCAGTCGGCGTACAGTCCAAAGAAAATAGGGAGCGAGATTTTGCCCGGGGCAAAGCCAGTCACTTCATAATGGTAGGGGTTGGATTCACCATATTGTTTGTCATTCTTATGGCCACCTTGGTGAGTTTTATTATCCGCCAAGTAACCTAGCAGACCCTCGGGCAAAGTTAGATGCGGGCCTAAATGATAAATGCCCCACTAACGCTATCTCGCCAACTGGTCTCCAAGGCCTTTAACCACGCCTTCCATGTGCTGCTGTTGGTCAGCAAACTGCTGCATCAGCGCAAATTGCTCTCGCGCTCGTACTAAGTTTTGGCCAGATTCACTGACACGGAAGTAGACATCGCCCATTAAGTGATCGGTTAAAAACCGTAACCCCAACATTCCGGCGATATGTTCCGGAACTCGAACCATTTCTTGCACAGTTTGTTCTGTCACGGGCTTGCGCAAACCTTGTAAAAATCCTTTTGCGGCATTTTGATAATCAGCCAAATCAACGCAGCCGCGACTAAAGGCAATTGAGCGCATTAAATCTCCAAAGTCCCAAGCCCAGTGGCCGTACATAGTGGTATCTAAATCTATTACAGCCGCCACGCTCACACCCTGCGAATTAAAGAGTAGGTTATTCACTTTGCAGTCGGCGTGAACATGAGCGTCAAATTTAGAGAATACTTGCCCCTGCCTCCGCAAGCGCGCCACAAAATGCATAAGATCTTTGGGTGCTTTTTTAGAGACTTTATCAAATTGTTGTAAATAAAAGTCTAATTGCAAAAACCCCTCTATGGTCTCAGCCAATGGTTCGCCAGGCAGGTTTATCAGCGTTCGCTGATAATCTGCAAAAGCTTGGGCGGTTAAAGTAATTTGCGCCGGGTTCTGAAAAGATTCCAAAACTAGGGTGTTATCCAAATACTGCCAAAGCCGCCAAAAACCGCTTTCCGCGACATGATGAAATTCACCGGTTTTGCTTGGCTGTAATTTGGGCACCCTGTAACGACTAGAGAATTCTGCGTCTTTTAGTAAATGCTCAATGACGCGTTGGGTTTGTCGTTGTACCAAATATGGATCAGGAAATACATTTTCGCTAACCCGTTGCAGCACAAACTGTTCCTGATGCTGAGCGCTGGTGAGCAAAAAGGTGTGGTGAATATGCCCATTGCCTAACGGCGCCAAAGCGACTTGATCAAACCACTGCACAGACACTTCATAAGCCTGTTGTAAAACTTGGTCTTGACCCGTCATCTATTTGGCGCTCTTGGTCGGCTGCAAGAGGTGATCTATAAAGTGCGGAATAACCGCCACCATAAACTCGCCTTGGGGTTTGTATAAGGTCAATAACTGGAGCCGACAATTTTCTGCCGCCAACTCACCGCTGAAAAATTTCAACATTAAGTCACAGGCTTTTACCAACACGTCTAGCGCATCCTGAACTTGTGCAGGCCAAGGCAAATTTGGCGCCTGCGCCTGGCAGTCAGCTTTAAGTTGGCTAATAGCGCTCACGTCTAATGCAGCTGCCAGTCGTCGCGCCGCCATACTCTCGGGCATTATGAAATCGATGACATTAGTCAGCGGCGTGTTTACACCGTAGGGTCGCGCCTGTGGCATTTCGGTGCCGGACAATCTGGCCTGCAAGGCCTGCTCGCCGAGCAAACGGCCGTACCATTTAACCGGCTCTAAATGCGACAGCACAAACTGCTGAGGCTGTGAAAACCCCATTTTTGCTAACGCTTGGTTTTGACACTGCTCTGGATCATTCGGCAAAGCACGCCAACTGCTGTTAAGTCGCCGGTAAAAATCCTGTATATGATCCTCTGCGACGGGTGTTTTCACATTCGACCACAGTACTTCGGCTACCGCTGGCAAGCGGCTCCAAAGGCGCGGCATCAAAGTCGGAGAGTCCACCAGTTCCGCCCACAAACAGGCTTCTCCACCCAGCACTTGCGCAGAGGTTTGTTTTTCATCTAGATCCACAGCCCCTTCCCGCCATTGATGGGTCCAAGCCAGCGCCTCTGCAATATGTTGCAGACGTAAGTCGTCGGCCAGACCATCTTCTAGCGCCAACATTTCCTTTTGGCTGCCCAGGGGATCAAAGCCATAGTGCAGATCAGCTGGAAAAAGTAGATCCAAATAGAATGGCCCGGAGACCACGCAGTCTCTGCTCAACGCAAGCGCGCGGTCGCGGGTGGTAATACCGCGCCAATTTTGGACCACACAGCCGGGCATATCCGCATGTAACACTTCATCCCAAGCAATAACCTGCTTACCTTTAGTTTCTAACATTGTGCTCAGCCGCTGCAAAAAATAGTTCTGCAAACCGCGAACGTCGACAAGATTATGGGTGTCGATAAATGCTTGAGCTTGAGGATTATCAGACCACCAAGAAGGGTTCACTTCATCGCCGCCAACATGCACAAAGTCGTCGGGGAAGATCTCTATTACTTCGGTAAATATTGCGTCCAACGCCGTATAAACCACTTCATCGGTTGGATTCAAACAGGCCTTATGCACACCAAAGCGCTCGCTGGGCTGCACCTCATACATACCCCACTCAGGATACGCGGCAAGCCAGTGGGTAACATGCCCGGGCACATCCACCTCGGCAACAATACGAACCCCACGATCAGCAGCGTAGGCCACCAAATCCAACAATTGCTGCTTGGAGTAATGTTCGGCACTGGGCAGCTGCGGACGCGCTGAACTAGGCAGGCGATAAGCTTGGTCATCGCTGAAATGTATATGCAATACATTCATCTTCAGCACTGCCAGACCATCCACCACAGCCAGCAAATCTTCTACGGGCAAAAAATGACGGGCAACGTCCAATAATAAACCGCGCCAATGAAACCGCGGGCTGTCTTCAATGGTTAAACCCAAAAACAATTCATTAGCCACGGCCAACTGGTGCAGTGTTGCCACCCCACGCAAGGCGCCCCATGTATTGCTTGCCGACAAATGAATGCCGTCTTTGCGAATAGAAATGCTGTGCGACTCATCTGCTTGCACAGGTGGATTTAAAGCTTGAGCATGCTGCACATGTACATACAAAGACCCGCACTGACTCTGGGCCAACAGTTCATTAGCATAGCTTTCCACTCGAGGATCTACCGGCACTTGCCAATGCAAGACAAAAGCTGACGGCGACAGTAGTGCTTCACCGTTCACTTGTAGGTGGTTTGGCCGAGGTAAAAGTGCAATAGGGTTTGGATTAAACATAGCGTAATAATAAAGCCTTTAAGGTAGAAAGTAGTACTGGACTGTAAAGTTATTCGCCTTGAGCATCCGCCTAATTACCCCACCCCTTGTGCTCAATAACCAATATAGACGCCACTCAACCTCAGTTCTCGTCCGTTGAGGAGTTGGGCAGTCGTTGCGGGGTATTTGGCTGTTACATTTTTTGCCGAAGTCGAAGCTCTACAACAGCCCAATTAGTCATGCGGCGGGAAAGTTATGTCGGAAAACGAAGACCTAAAACACCAAGCAGTGGAAGGCAGACCAGACCTTCCGGTACACAGTGCGCTAGCCAATGGATTAATCCTCACACTGACCTTGTCTTTCATCATATCGGTCGGGCTATTTTGCCTTGGTGAAGGTTCCGGGATCCTGAAACAAATGAGCGCCACACTGGTTTGCATTTTTATCGCCCAGGAGTTTTTTCCACTTCCCAGCGCAGATACCGGCGCTAAGTTACGCAAAAAAGTGGTATTAAGCCGCACCATTCCTATACCTTAGTACTAGGCGCCGGTAATATGGCTGCTCGGTAGTTTTGCGATTGGCGCCATCACTCTTGCTGTAATTTAGCCCGCCCATACCGTCTATATCAGTTTATAATCTCGGCCTGCGCACTTGCTGCACTGCTACTCACTAAAATGCATCGCAGTAAAATTGATTAAAAGATCAAACAAAAGAAGAATTTTTTATGGATATAAAACAACGGATGCAGGCAGTACTTGCCGCTGAAGCAGCGGCAATTCAGGCCATTAATGTCACCGAGGATTTCGTCACAGCGGTTGAAGTTATGCAAAACTCCAACGGCAAAATAATAGCCACGGGCATTGGCAAAGCTGGCCACATTGCAAAGAAATTTGCAGCAACCCTTTGCTCGACAGCAACGCCTGCAGACTTTGTTCACCCTGCAGAAGCTGCCCACGGTGACTTAGGCATAGTTGGCAACGACGATGTACTGATCGCATTTTCTACAAGCGGCAAAAGTCGTGAAGTAATCGAAATTCTGGAGATGGCGCGACACCTGGGCGTATCCAATATTATCGGCATCACCTCCCACCCAGACTCGGAATTGCGCAATCACTCAGACTTAGTCTTAGATATGGGTTTAATCGAAGAACCCTGTCCACTGGGCCTTACACCGAGTTCTTCAATGGCAGTCATGCTGGCCATCAGCGATGCCATAGCCCTGGCATTAATGGAGCAGAAGGGTGTTACTAGGGAAGATTACGGCTTGCGTCATCACGGCGGGTATTTAGGCCGAGCAGCTCGTACGGACAATAAATCTAGGAGCTAAAATTTAGTCTCTACTTGCAACGGCGCCTGCAAATCTACAGGCGCTTACTCCTGAATCATCTGAAAACGAAACCCACCTATTGCAGCATCTGCGGTAAATCCTAGGATTAGAAAAAAATCCGGGTGAGCTGTATACGGCACAGTTAGACCTCTGCCACCCTTGGACTCCGCCACACCAATGGCATGGCCCATTAACCAACGCCCAACATTTTGTCGCCGGTATTGCGCCTGCACCGCAACCATTTGCAGCACAAAATCAGTGCTAGGCTGACTATTTGCACCAACTGGGCCATGCATTGCATAACCTGCAATAATCACGTCGTTAAGTTTGGCTACCCGCAAAAATTGCGCGCTGCCTGCCGCCACGGTTTGTGCATAAATAGCCCTTAAGTCTGCAGGCAAATCTTTAGGATCTGCGCTAAAAACTTCTATATCTCGAAACCCTAGCGCCATAGTTTTTTCCACCTAGATTTAATGCTTTGAACAATTGGTTTGGTTATCTGTCTACTAGCGAGCAGACTACGTGCTTTGGGTGCGCCCAAATGAGCGCGCACCAACACCTTGGCGAACAGTTGATAGTTGTCCCAAGAGTCTTCTATACCGTAGCAATCCTCGCCAAAGGTCGCTTCATAGTCAGCAGTTAGCTTTGGCAGGTAGCTGTGCAAAAAAACTAGACCACCCTCAGTTAGATCTTGCTTATTCAGTACTGCGCCATTGGCAGCAAACAACTCACTAACCTGGCCTTCTTGATAACGTACTCGCGCCAGAGTAGATTCATGTTGTTGTAAAAACTGCCTACTCAATAATTGGTGATGAAAACAGAAGGCCGTAACAAAGCCCATGGGCAACATAGCCTTATGCAGCGAACCTGCCGCTGCCATATGCTCATCTACATTGGCGTATTGCAGTGCCGAGACATCACTCATTTGTAATCGCTCGTCTTACAGCCTTACGGTGCAAAGCTTGAGCGACCGCGAATACCCCAACCTTGATCTGTCTTTTGCAAAACATACAAAGAATTGAATGATACATAGGCTTCGCCTGCTGGGTTAAAGCGCGTAAACCGAACCTTAAAATGCACTTTTTCAGAATCTGCTTGAATAGTTTCAATGCTATTCCACTCGCTGTGGTGCCAATTATTGATTCGCGCAAATTCTTCTAAATCTGTTTCAGCTACAAAGCCACTTTTCGTGGGGTTAACAGTAACGCCGCCGCTGGCTACACGAATATGCGGAAACAATAGCGTGTCCGCCCAGCGCGCAACATCTCTTGAGTTAAAAGATGCCATAAATTCATACATCACTTTCAGCGCCGCTTGCTCGGCTTCTGTTTGCCCAACAATTTGCGTAAAGGTTGGTTTAGTCTCGGCTTCTTTATGATGGCCTGCATGAACTGTGCTGACGACAAGCGTTAGTAAAGCAACGGACAATGCACTGAAAAATTTGTTCATCATATTCTATCTCTTCTTATGTTTCTTTTTGTCTGGCTTGGTCCAAATATTAATGTCGGGACTTGGTTAGGAATTTGGCGGTGTATGCGAAACGCCGCTAGCGAGGCCTATCGCCCTTAATAGTGACACGGTGCATCAGTCTATGTTGGGGCAAAAAATCATTAATCGGCTTATGTTGGGTAGAACGGTTATCCCAAATGGCCACGGTGCCGGGCTGCCAATTTAGTCGCACAGTATATTCCTCGGTGACGATATGCCGATACAAAAAGTTCAATAATTGTTCACTCTCCCGGGGCTTGAGATCTTTGATATGACTAGTGAACAAAGCATTCACATAAATACCCTTGCGTCCGCTTTCCGGATGCGTGCGGATTAACGGGTGTTCGACAGGCGGGTTGGCGGCAATGGCATCTGCCAAGCGCTCAGAGCCGCCGGGCTCGGCCAAACTTTCACGAAAGCCCTGACGAAAATCGTGTACCGCAACAAGGCCATCTAAAAAGCCGCGCATCTTCGCTGACAAACCATCGTAGGCAGCCGTTGCACTGGCCCACAGCGTATCGCCGCCGTGGGCTGGAATTATTTGCCCCTGCAACAAGGTGAAACTGGGAGGCATGGGCATAAAGGTCATATCTGAATGCCACACTTCAATTTTTGACGGGTTTTCTGGGGTGCTCTCTAAAATTTGCACATCGTCAGCACCGGCAACGGTGACATAGGCCGGGTGACCTAAGACCTCACCAAAGCGTTTGGCGAAAGATGCAAAAACCTGTGGCGTTCTGTCTTGGTCGCGAAAAAACAAAACCTCATGCTCAACAATTGCCTGACGTACCTGAGCGTAAACTGCATCAGAGTCCGCGATTTCTGACAGTGCTACACCAGATACATGAGCACCTAGCGCGCCTGCCGCTTTCAGTGTGTTTATTTGCTTTGCCACTTTACCCTCTGCTTTGATCCGCACCGACTCAGATTGTAACCAAGCCAAGGTGTAATGAGCAGTAATAATCGCCAAGTGGAAGGGTGGCGGGAGGTTATCCGGGGGTGACTAAAATAGCCTTTCACCTATGATGGGTACTTATAACTAAACCGAGTCAGTCTGCATGGGTAGATATCGCCCCCCAGAAGCGCCTAAAACAGCGGTAATCACACCTGCGGGATTCGCCCTGCTCCAAGAGGAAATGAATTTTCTTTGGAAAGTGAAGAGGCCCGAGGTCACACGCAAAGTCTCGGAAGCAGCAGCCCAAGGCGATCGCTCGGAAAACGCAGACTACATTTACGGCAAACGACAGTTGGCGGAAATTGACCGTCGAATTCGCTACCTAGATAAACGCATGGCGGAATTACAAATAGTAGACCGGCCACCCAGCCGCACCGACAGGGTGTATTTCGGGGCTTGGGTAACACTTGAGGGCGATTCCCCAATAACGGTCAAATATCGGCTGGTGGGACCGGACGAAATAGATACAAAAAAAGAGTACATCAGCGTAGATGCGCCCATGGCCAAGTTACTACTAGGCAAGGGAGTTGGCGACGAGGTGACCATTGCACAATCTACCGGCACCACGCGCATTCTCAGCTTTGCCGATCAGCAGGTACTCAATCGTTATGAAATTATTGCCATAGACTATGAGCAAAGCTAATTAGATTATATTGGTTCGACCATTTAACTCGACCACAAATACTTTGACCTGCGTATAGCTTATGAATGTTTAATATTGAGTCTTAGTTATGAATAAAATCACTTCAAGATCTTCTTTTAAAATCATAGGTTTTACTGCAATTGGCCTTATCGTTATTAGCACCGGTTTACTGGCCAATCACCACGGTGGCAAACACCAGCGCGGACCGTTAGTCATAGACGAGGTTGTTGAACGCATGAAATCCCATGGTTCGAAGCAATTCCTTGCGGCAGACATAAATCAAGACGGCCTAATCTCCTTAGCTGAATTTGAACAACACAAACCCCGACAGGGCTTGAAGGGCCGAAATCACTCCGCAAGCACAAATGAGGGCGCCGCAAGCCAAGAAAACCAACACCCTCGCCAAGGCGGAAAAATGCGCGGGCACCGCGGAGCAATGGGTCGTTTTATGTTTGCCGGCGTTGACCGCAAAGACATGCGTGCGCAGGTAGAATTAGAAATGTTTGCCCTACTAGATGCCGACAAAGATGGCACCATCAGCGATGCAGAGTACAAGGCGGCGAATAAGAGAGAAAACAAACACCTTGCGCGTAAGCGCGTGATGTTCAAGCTACTGGATACAAATGCAGACGGCCGGTTGGCACAAGAAGAAATGCCGAATTCTGAAAAAATACTCCGCGCCTTAGACACCAATAGTGATGGTGTTGTAGATCGTGCGGAAATGTCCAAATTGCGAGAGCAGCGGAAAGCCGCACAGCGCGCGAGTTAATAAAATCAGCTCGCTAAGCAAAATTCAGGAACCCTGTCGTAGGTGACGCATTTGTCCGACGATCAACTCATGCTAAAAGTGGCCAGCCATTGTGCTGGCTCTTTTACTGAATTAGTCAGACGTCACATTGACGCCCTGCACGCTTACGCCTACAGGCTCAGCGGCAACCCGAGTTTAGCTGACGACTTAGTACAAGAAACCTGGGTCAAAGTTTGGACTCACGCAAGCAGCTACAAAGCGGGCAAGGTTAAACTCAGCACTTGGCTGCACAGGATTTTGCATAACAAATTTATCGACCATGTGCGCAAGCAGCGCAAGTTTTCCAAGTCCGAAGACTATGCAAATCAACAATTACAAGCACCAGCGAGCTTTGAGCCTGAACAGCAAAATGAATGGCGAGAAAGCGCCGATGAATTTACTCAGCTCCTTGCCCAGATACCCCAGGCTCAACGCGGGGCATTGTTATTGGTCCACCGCCAAGGCTTTTCCATTGCCGAGACCGCAGAAATACTCAATATCAGTAGTAGCGCAGCACAATCGCTTTTGGCACGTGGTCGCAGGGCAGTACGCAATGTCGAAATACATACGAGAAGACGAAACCATGAACATTGATCAGTTTTTGCACAAGCTAGACAGCCTTGGAGGGGATCTGGATCAATGGCCAGATGCCGAAGAAAAAACACAGGCCAATGAGCTGATGCGCTCGTCAGACGAGGCGCGGCAAGCATTTGTATCAGCACAAAGAATGGAGACCCTATTTGCGCAAGATATGCATAAGGCGCCCGCGCACTTGCTCAATGCCATCTATGAGATTACCCAGCAAACTAACCCGGTATTTGTCAGCGATAAAGGTTCCCGCCAGTTCAGCTTGTGGATGCCTCGAGACCTGTGGCCTACGGCTATTGCAGCGGTTATTCCATTGATCATTAGCTTTGCGGTGGGCTTAGGTTTTGGCTTGCAGCCCACCGCAACAAATTCTAACTCGCCTGAATATGCGGATATCAATTCGTGGGTTTACGCTGACTCACTGGCCCAAAGCTCAATTGAGATTTCAGCCTTTTTTCCAGCAGCTGAAGAAGGATTAGATAATGATGCGACATAAAATTTTGCTCGGTGCGTTGGTTATTTCCATGGCGATAAATCTTGCGGTGCTGGGTTTTGCTGTTGCACGAATGATTCATGAACCACCCCAGCTGGGCAGTCAAATTCATATTTCACCGCGCTGGGCACATCATTTGCCCGACGAACGCAGAAAGGAATTGCGACCACTGCTCAAAGAACAGTTTCAGCGCTCAAGAGCCCAGCGACCAATGCTCAGAGACAAACACAAGGCGGTGAAAAGTGCCTTAGCTGCAGATAACTTCAGCGACAAAGCGCTAACCCAGGCACTCCTAGAACTGCGTATTGCGCTGCAAGCCAGTCAGAGTCAAAGTCATGCGGACTTTAGCCTATTCGTTCAGGAACTAAGCACTGGCGAGCGCAAAGACCTAGCGGAACAACTGACCCAAAGAGGACGTCGCGGCGATCATTCTGCGCCTCGACATGATCGATAATTCAGCCCACTAACCCGCAGAAAACCCGCCCAACGAATATTTAGGCGTCGCCATTGCTCGCCTCAAAGACATCTGCCACATATGCATGAATACACAAAGCCCTAGCCGGTTCTTGCCTGCAATATGTGCTAAATTATCGCCGCTTTTTAATCCATAATCCTAACGAGAGAATTTAATGTCTGATTACACTACTGACGGGCAACGCGTCAGCTATGGCCTAGGTCATCAAATGGGCCAGCAGATGATGGAGAACCCGTTTGACGGACTCGAAGTTTCAGCAGTTATTACTGGTCTGCAAGATGCAATAAATAGCATTGACTGTCCGATCAAGGACGAAGATATGCGTGCTGCATTTGCTGCCATCAACGAACAAATGCAAGCCAAGCAGGCAGAAGAAGCCAAATCCAAATCTGCTGAAGGTGACAAATTCCTAACCGACAACGCCGCGCGTGATGAAGTGACCACTACTGAATCAGGACTGCAATACGAAGTGCTAACCACCGGTGAAGGCGAGATTCCAACCGCAGCTGCGACAGTGCGTACTCATTATCACGGCACCTTGATAGACGGCACCGTATTTGACAGTTCTTATGATCGTGGCGAGCCAACTGAATTTCCAGTAGGTGGCGTAATTGCCGGTTGGACTGAAGCACTACAAATGATGACGGTAGGTTCTAAGTGGCGTTTGACTGTGCCTTACGCATTGGCTTACGGAGAGCAAGGTGCAGGTGGTGTAATTGGACCGTTCGCAACATTGATCTTTGATATTGAATTGCTGGATATAGTGAGCTAGCTGCAAAAGCACAACGAAAGCTGCTGCTGAAGTAGGCCACCTACTTCAGTAGCTCTTGCCTTGCAGTTCTCTAAAGTACTTTCCTGCCCTTTGTTCCTTCTCGCTTCTCGCTTCACAACTTCTCTTTGCAGCTCTTTGCAGTTCTAGGTGGCGCCAAATAACCCGGCCGCAAAAACCCCTAGTTCCTCAAACGAGAGTAAATGCCTGAGCATCAAACCTGAACGTCAAAGCACGCGCTAAGCGCTCGTTTGTTTGCTGTACCGATGTTGTGCTTGCAAGGTATACCTAGGCTTTTTAGTAAGTGTGCGCTCACTCATATTTTTTGTAATGGCAGCAAGTTGATCTACCTCTGACAACTGCGGCAACCCTAAAGCCATTAATCCCTGCACCAGTGATGCCCAGTCATAGCTATTAAGGCGCGTGTTAAACTGGCGCTGCCCCAGCAAGGCGCGAAGTACAATTAGCCCCGCCTCTTGCAAATTTTGCTGAGCATTAGTCGCGCTTTCGCGACTAACGTGGACCCCACGTTCTTTGCTGAGTGCTTTTCCCGCGACGTTATCTACCTCTTTCGTTATCGTTGTTTGTCTACTCTTTTGATCCGCAGACAAAGCAAAGTGATCAACCAAAAACGCTTTTGCGCCAACAGAAAGTATGTCTGCGCAATCTACCAAAAGGCAAACCTGGGTGTGTAATACCCCTCGATACAAGCCCTCTTTATTGTCGAAGTAATGGTAGATCATGCGCTTATTAACGCCAGCAACGGCAGCAACTTCATCCACACGCAAACCTTCCGCGCCTTTGCTCAGCAATAATTGCGTCGCTGTAGCCACAAGTTTGAGGCGGGTTTGTTCTGGGTTACGCATAGTTTCTACTCAGACACTTAAGTATCTATTTAGTTACTTACAGTAATAACAGTTTGGGCAAAAAATTACATCCTTCGCGTAAAAATGTGCCGCAGCAGTAAAAATAGCCAGAACGACGCATTAAAGTAACCATGCAGTTACTTTTAGAAGGCCATGAAGGGTACAGGCCCTAGTACAGGCTTAGTACAGGCTTAGTACAGTCGCAATTTAAGTAGCAAATAGCCCAGTTTGATCTTTTTCTAACGCCAGCAAATGCCGTTTTGCATCTAGACCGCCACCAAACCCCGTTAAAGCGCCATTGCTACCAATAACCCGATGGCAGGGAATAATGATTGCGATTGGATTACTGCCATTTGCAGTACCCACAGCCCTTACCGCTTTCGGGTTACCTATTTGCTCGGCAATGTCTTTGTAACTGCAAACCTCACCGTAAGGAATGGTTTGCAGGGCCTGCAACACCTGACTCTGGAAAGGCGTGGACTGAGGCTTTAGCTCTAAATCGAAATCGCGGCGGGTACCCGCAAAATACTCTTCCAACTGTTTGCTTGCTTCGGCAAAGCACGCGGCGTTTTCGACCCAGGATGGATCTGCACCACGCGCCTTACTGCCGGTAGAAAAGTACAGGCCCGTTAATACTTGACCGTCACCGCACAGGGTCAATTGGCCAATAGGGCTTGGCACCTGAGTGTAATAAATCATTTCATGACCTCCGTTTGGATACGCAACTAATTAGGGTGGGCACTAGGCCCCATTCTTACGACGCTAAACCGCTCACTTGAACTGACTAAAAACTTTCTTTGAATTGAGGGCTGGTCTTTATCGCCCCGTCTTTATCGCTTGGCCTTTATCGCTTGGCCTTTGGCTGCGACCGTTTTTTCGATGGCTTTGTCACTGTCTCTACGGCTGTCTTTACTGCTGCCTTGGCTGCTGCCTTGGCTGCCGCAGACTCTGCGCGGCGAACTGACGCTGCATACCACAAATACATTAGCCCATAGGCCCGCCAGGGTTGCCACGGCTCGGCTTGCAACTTTGCTTTCGCTGGCGTGGTCTCCAACTGCTTCAGCACCACCCAGTCATTATGCGGAAAGGCGTCAGGATCTTTCAGCACCCGCAGGCGAATATAGTTAACTGTCCACGGACCAATACCCTTTATTTGCGTTAGCGCCTCAACAAAAGCCTCGGCTTTCAGCCCTTCGTCGAAGGTCACGCCTTGATCTATTACTTGTTGTGCCACGGTACTGATGGCCCGGCCCCGATTACCGGGCATGCCCAGCTCGGCTATCTGTTTATCGACCAGCTGCTCGGGACTAGGGAAATCGCCACCGCCGTAGCGCGCAATCATGGCATTGGCTAACTCTGTACCGCGAGCCACGCTGACCTGCTGACCGAGAATAGCCCGCACACAGGTTTCAAAGCCGTCCCAAGCTCCGGGCACACGTAGTCCAGGGGCAGCGTTCACCCAAGGCGCCAAAAAACTGTCCGCAGACAAATGTTTGTGCAGCGTTGCGCCGTCTGTGGGTAAATCAAATACACGCCCGAGCCGACGCAACAATTGATAAATCGGTTCACCACCTAACGGTAAGTAGGCGATCAATTGATTATCTCGACGCTCGACCCTCAACCAAGATTCAACTTCCCCGGCTTTACTTAAGCGGCGGCGAAAAACCTGCCCATGCTCACCATCGAATACTTCCTCAACACCTTCCAATGCCCGCCCGTGAAGATAATTGAATACCCAAGCAAAGTCGTAAGGCATACGCACCGGCAACACCACCCGCAGACTGAGACCTTGTTCACCCTCATTGGATTGCTGTGCGGTGTCGTTTTGCGCTGATTTTTCCGAGCCCTTTTTTGCTGCATTGTGCTGGGCGGGTTTGCGCTTACGCAGTGCGCTAGGAGAACTGTCAAACAACAAGCGCAGCTCCTTATTAAACTGGCTGACACTACCGTAGCCAGCATGCTCCGCCAGTTCAGACAATTTCAACTGACTTTGTTGTAGCAATTTTTTGGCCGTTTGGCCGCGCTTAATACGCGCAATGGCAACAGGACTGGCGCCCAAGGTTTCGGCGAACAGACGGTCCAAATGCCGCGGACTGAGTTGCAGAGTTAGCGCTAGATCGGTAACGCTATGATCGTTCAAAAACCCCGCTTCGATCATAGCCAAGCCTTTAGCCACATGCCGATTGCCTATGGCCCAGTCAGGCACAGGCAAGCTCTGATCTGGCACGCAACGCAGGCACGCGCGGTAGCCAGCTTCCTGAGCACCAGCGCCGCAAACAAAGTAGCGGACGTTTTCTTCTTTAGGAATACGCGCAGGGCAACTAGGCCGGCAATAAACGCCAGTGGTCACCACCGCAACAATGAAACGCCCATCAAAGCGCTGATCTCTACTCAGACGGGCTTGCTGCCGCGCAGCTAAGGTAGGCGCAGCAGAGCCAACTGGAAGATTTTCACCAACAGGTATTTTCCCCTTCATAGCGCCACTATAATCAAAGATAGTGAGAAAAACTGCTCATATTCGGACATTAGAAAAAATCCTTTTGCGGCTGTTTTTGCGCCAAAAAGTGCTGTGTGCAACATCAAGTTGGGCAAAATATCAAATGTGCGGATGATCAATGTTTCAGCTAATGTAGTGTTTTTATAAGAATGAGACTGCAATGGCTGAACCCGCATGGAACGAACCTTCAGACCTGATTATTGAGCAAATCGAAATTGGGCCGATGCAAAACTTCACTTATATCATCGGTTGCAGGACAACTAGAGAAGTTGTCATTGTTGACCCAGCCTGGGATATCGACAGCATGGTCAAGCACATCAACGAAAAGGGTTACAAGCTCACAGCCGCACTGGCTACCCACTACCACCCTGATCACATTGGCGGTTCATTCAGCGGCAACAATGTAGAAGGCATCGCCAAACTGCTTGAAGTAAACCCGGTCAAACTTTATGCCCATAAACTTGAAGCCCAAGGCATTAAGAAAGTCACCGAAATTTCGGACTCAGATATTGAGAAAGTAGAATCTGGCGACCGACTAAAAGTTGGCGACATAGAAATTGAGTTTTTACACACCCCGGGACACACACCCGGCAGCCAATGCTTTAAAGTCAAAAATACGCTGATCAGCGGCGACACCTTATTCATTAACGGCTGCGGCCGAGTTGACTTGCCCGGCGCAAACTCAGAAGACATGTATCACAGCATGCAAAAACTTTGCTGCCTACCAGACGACACCTTGTTATTACCCGGCCATAACTACGGCCATATCCCAAATGCCAGCATGGGCGAAACGAAAAAATCTAATACCTATTTGCGTATAAACGATATCGATACGTGGACATCACTTATGGGCCACTAGTACTACCCATTAGTCCGTACAACCAGTGGTGAGCCCAGCTTCACCGCTGTTAGCGGGACTTGGGCAAAAGACAGAAGAGAGGGAAAAGATGAAGACAGGAACTTTTACTGGCTTTGAGGTTAGCCTTCGGAACAACGGCGTTGCTTGGTTTGAGCTGAATACGCCCGAGCGCATGAACGGCATGACCACCGCCATAAAACGCGACCTCATTGAGGCCATTACCCAAGCTCAAATGGATAACACAGTGCGGGTACTGGTATTCACCGGCCAAGGCAGAGCCTTTTGCGCTGGTGATGATTTAAAAGGTTACAAAGGCGGCGACATGCCCGGTAACCCATTAGTCGACCCCATACCCGGCGGTCATGATAACGCACTGGGCACCTACAACGGTTTGCGCAGCATCTCCCAACAACTCAACACCACCATTCGCAATCTCGACAAACTGACTATTTGCGCCATCAACGGCATAGCCATCCAAACTGGCTTCTCACTGGCATTGTCTTGTGACTTCCGCATTGCGGCAAAATCTGCTCGCATGGGTAGTGCAACCCTGCGCTTTGGCCTGCTCCCCGACGAAGGCGGGCAATATCTTTTGGTGCGCACACTAGGGTTACCAAAGGCCTTAGATTTTTTAATGCGCAAAAAGATCGTTAGCGCTGATGAAGCCCTAACCTTAGATCTGGTTCACGAGGTTGTCGCTGACGATGCGTTGCCTGCAGCCGCCATGGCAATGGCGGAAGAATTTGCTCAAGGGCCACAAGTTGCCATGCGTCTACTCAAGCGCTCGCTCTACAATGCAGCGGAGCAAGATTGGACCCACGCCTTGGATGAAATTGCATCTAAAACAGCCATTGCGGATCATCATCCAGACGCAGAAGAAGGCATTAAGGCCTTTATCGAAAAACGCGACCCACAATTTAACGCTTGGCTTGAGGAGCAATCATGAACGAATTTGTTACTTACACCTCTGCGGCAAACATTGCCACCATCACCATTAATCGCCCCGACCGAATGAACGCGTTAAACGAAACCGTAATACTTGGCTTACAAGCAGCTTGGCACCGGTTTGATGAAAGCGAAGACAGAGTAGCCATCCTTCACGCCGCCGGAGATCGCGCTTTTTCCGTAGGTGCTGATGTAAAAGATGCGCCCAAAGAAATGTGGCAAGGTGTCCCTAGCATTGGCGTTGGCACGCGCAAACCCATCATCGCCGCAGTACACGGTTGGTGCATTGGCGGCGCCTACGTCATTGTGCAAATGTGCGACTTAGTAGTGGCCTCAGAAAATACAGTTTTCAAATACCCAGAAGCACAGCTAGGTTTTACCGGCGGATTGATTAGCAGTGCTGTTGCACGTATTCCCCACAAAGTGGCTATGGAATTCATGCTGCTAGGCGAAGACTTTGACGCGCAAAGAGCACTAAGCGCAGGCATGGTGAATAAGGTCGTAGCCAAAGGCGAGGAACTTGAGGCAGCGCACAAATGGGCAACCATCTTGGCCAACTCAGCACCATTAGTTGTAGAGACTTTAAAGGAGTTCAGCTTGGCCACGATGAATCAAAGCCCTGCGGAAATAGGCGCCATTGCTAGAGACACCTTGCTAACCATTCGCACCAGTGAAGACGGCGCAGAAGGGCGCAAGGCATTTGGAGAAAAGCGCACCCCTGAATTTAAGGGCCAATAAACACCTTACCCAGAGGAGGGCGGCCCAAGTGTCGTTCTAGGGTTCGTTCTAGATGCAGTTCTAAATATCGATCCAGGTACCGGGCATGCCGGCTTAGAAACTTTAGCGCTAAGCCAGCGCTTTCTTCACTGCGTCAGCGCTAATAGGCAAGTGCCTTACCCGCGCGCCAGAAGCGGCAAAGATTGCGTTACCAATAGCCGGCCCAACGACTGTGGTGGCTGGCTCACCCAACCCTACAGATTGCAGCTCGCTATCGACAAACTCAATATCAAGTTCAGGCACATCGGCCATGCGCAAAGGTTGATAACTGTTCAAGTTCACATCCTTAACCTGGCCGTTAACAAACTCCGTCCCTTCATGTAGCGCCATACTTACGCCCCACAAAGCAGCACCTTCGGTCTGCGCCAGTGCGCCATCTGGATGCACAATTGAACCCGCATCAATAACGATTGTGAGCTTCTGCAAAGTCACGCTACCAGATGCTTTATTCACTGCGACTTGAGCCACGCAAGCAGACCACGTTGGCATATCGCGCTCTTGGCCAAATGTTGTGGCAATACCCATGCCTACACCTTCCGGCAACACTTTACCCCAACCGGCTTTGTCAGCGGCACGCTGTAACACGTTAGCCATTCGCGAGGCACCGCCTACAGAGTTCGGAGCATGGCCCGCGTTCTTACCACGACCTGTCAGCAACTGCTTGCGTAAAGCGACGGGATCAATACCTTTGCTGTGGGCTACTTCATCCACAAAACTCTCAAGTGCCCAGTTAGTCCAACCCGGACCCACAGACCGCAGCCAACCCGGTCTAAACGTGGCATTAGCTAAATCGTTTTTAATTGCGCGGACTCTATGCGCGCCTACGTCATACCAATGTTGGGCGCCATTAATTGAAAATGGATCAAACTTTTCGCCATTAGTGCCTGTACCCAAAAAGCTTGGCACCATGGCCGAAGTAGGCCAACCAGCAGTGGCGTGATGCTGCATACCAACAATCTTCTCGGCACTGTCAAAAGCCATACTGACCTTCTGTACTGAAGCTGATCGAGGCGAGTCAAAGCGTGAGTCGTCTTCTCTAGAGAACACAACTTTTACTGGCTTACCCAATGCTTTTGCCGCCAGCAAAGCCGGCACACCATAGTCACCATTCAAGCGCCGGCCAAAACCGCCGCCCAATAAATAGGTGCGCATAACCACTTTTTCTACCGGCACTTCCAATGCCTCGGCGAGCGTAGGTAAGATCAGTGACTGCCACTGGTTACCCGTATGCAATTCCCAGCGGCCATCTTTCTGCAAACCGATGGCGTTCACCGGCTCTAACTGAAAGTGCAAAACCGTACTGGTGGTATAGGTTTGGCTTAAGACAGAGTCTGCGGCGACAAATGTTGCGTCTACTTCACCGTCTTCAACGACTAACGAGCCGCTCGAGCCCTCAATTAGCTCAGCGCCTCGATTGAGAATATCTTGCTCTGTCACTCGGGCGGTGGCACCAGCGTCCCACTCAACTGTAATCAAACGCTCGGCACGCTGCGCCGCATGGAACGAATCAGCAATCACCAACGCCCATCCGGGCACTGTATTAGATGGGTCTTTCAGCACCAAAGTTTGCTGATAGCCCTTAACATTTTTCGCCCGGCTGTCATCCACCGATTTAACCCAAGAGCCATAACGCGTTGGTGGCACAATAGGCTTGGCATAAACCATGCCTTCATAGGTGGCATCAATGCCGTAAATGGCAGCGCCATTAGTCTTGCTCGGAATGTCTAAGGCTTGTGTTTCACTGCCTATCAACTTGCGATCTTTGGCGGCTTTAATAGGCAAGCTCGCCAATTGCGCATCGGTATAACTGCGGCTGAGATTACCTTGGCTAACAATATCGCCATAACTAATGCTTTTGCCGCGACAATTCACCTGGCTGTTGGCGGCGCTACAATCGCCCACTGCAACACCTAACAAACGTGCGCCTTCTTCTATCAATGCAGTACGACCAGCTGCACCCGCTCGGCTCATAAGGTCGAAGTTTTGCCAAACAGACCAACTGCCGCCAGTAACATATAGACCGTACTTGGCTTCTGTATCTACATGGTTAACTTGTACGTCTGCCCAATCAGCCTCTAACTCTTCGGCAACAATCCGCGCAAAAGCTGTACCAATATGCTGTCCCATTTCCGCCTTGGTCACATTTACAGTGATTTGTCCTGACGGCGCAATGGAATACCAAATGGTCGGTTCAAATTTATTCGCAGACAAAGCTTGGGCTGGGTCGCTGGCCAGTAATGCCGCCGGCATAAAAGCCAAAGTCACACCCACACTGGTGGCGCCGATCATAAATCCACGACGTGAAAGCTTTGTTGATAAAGGTTGGTCTGGAGAATTAATCTTATGCATTTTGCGTCTCCTGCTGAGCAGCGGCATTGATTACAGCCAACTTAATGGCTTTCTTAATGCGCACATACGCCATGCAACGACATAAATTGCCGTTCATAGCTGTTTCAATTTCAGCGTCGCTTGGATCTGCGTTGTAAGCCAAAAGACTAGCGGCCTGCATAATTTGACCAGACTGGCAGTAACCACATTGCGGGGTTTGCGCCTCTACCCAGGCCCGCTGCAACGGGTGATCGCCGTTTTCAGATAAACCTTCAATGGTAGTGATATTGCTACCGGCAACATTGGCAAGTGGGGTGATACAAGAGCGTTGGGCAACGCCATCTACATGCACAGTACAAGCCCCACAAAGACCAATACCACAGCCAAACTTGGTGCCCTTAAGATTTAGCTCATCGCGTACCGCCCACAAAAGCGGCGTATCGTCTGGCACATCCAGCTCAACACTAAGACCGTTAATCTCGAACTTAATAGACATGTTTTGGCTCCCCAAATAAAACCTCACAATAGCGAAAGGTAGGAAGATCAAGCAAGCCAAAGTGTAGACAATTAGTTCACAAGCTAGCGGTTGAAATACACTCTATAGCTTCATCTCCCCAAAGCACTTGCGCACCTCGCTAATATAAAGCTCAGGCTGCTCAAAGGCCGCAAAGTGCCCGCCCTTGTCCAGCTCATTCCAATAGACAATATTGGTATAAAGCTTTTCCGCCCAGCTGCGTGGCGATGGCACAATCTCTTTGGGAAAAATGCTACAGCCAGTAGGCACTTCAACGGTTGCACCGGCGCCAGAAAACGCCGTACCAAAGCTCTCCCAATACAAACGAGCAGAGGACGCACCATTGCCACCCAGCCAATAAAACATGACGTTGTCTAGTAACTCCTGACGCGTTAGCACATTTTCCGGATCGCCCTGACAATCTGTCCACTCATAAAACTTTTCAATCACCCAAGCAGCCTGTCCCATGGGCGAGTCCACAAGCCCATAACCCAAAGTTTGCGGACGCGTCGCCTGCTGCTTGGAATATCCCGCACCCCACTGGGCATAATAACCAGCGGCTTTCAGGGCAATAGTGTCCTTTTCAGTGGGGTTTTTAAGGGCTTCTTTGGTGGCGCCAACCGTGGGCATATTGACGTGAATGCCCGCGCAATGACCAAAGTTCTGACGACCAATACCGGTAGTCACAGCCGATCCCCAATCGCCACCTTGAGCAAAATAACGCTCATAGCCCAAGCGGCACATCAACGTGTCCCAAGCCGAACAAATTTTTTCCACACCCCAACCCGTAGCCGTAGGTTTAGCCGAAAAGCCATAGCCCGGTAACGAAGGACACACCACATGAAACGCATCTTCCGCACGACCACCATGGGCAACAGGATCGGTTAAAGGACCAATGACTTTATGAAACTCCACCACCGAACCGGGCCAGCCGTGGGTGATTAGCAAAGGCCGGGCACCGGGCACTTTGCTCGGTTGATGAATAAAGTGAATGTCTAGACCATCGATCTCAGTGAGATATTGATCGAACTCATTAAAGTAAGCTTCGCGCTCACGCCAATCGTAGTCATTGAGCCAGTAGTCACGCAGTGACATGGCATACACTAAGGGCAAGCCCTGACTCCAGTCATCTGGCGTTTCAGCGTCCGCCCAACGGGTATTAGCAAGCCGATGCTTGAGATCACTAATGTCATCATCACTGATGTTGATATTAAAAGACCTGACCAACTCTGCGTCATTAGATGACATCTACACTCTCCCAAATAGAAAACAACACTGCCGCCCTTTTTACTACAAATGGGATTTGAAGGATAAGACTAATGCACAAAGCCGCAAATCTCCCAGCTAGCCAAGAAGGCGCCAGAGTCACCTAAGTTGCAACAGCCGCAAGGCACTCAAATCACAGACCAAGGTCGCGAGATTTACAACAACATCTGCAAACACCGCCACAGCTTTCTCCCTCTCGGCGGAGCAATACTGGTGAAAATAGGCTTTTGCATTCATAATGAAATGAAAAGGGACAGCATGGCACCCCCTCTCCAACTTAACTTTTAGACTGGCAGGACCTCGATGACCAAAACACTTTTGCTCCTCATTTTACTAACACTCTCGCAACTCTCATTTGCAGAAGAAATCAGTGCAGAAAAAAAGCTGGTTATAGATGAGTTTCTGCAGGTCTCTGGGGAGCTAGATATAGAGCAAACAGCAAGGGCAATGACTGAAAGTTTTATAGGGATATTAGCTGAAAATCAAAGTCTTGATCCAAGAATGGCACCCATTGCTGCGGAAGAAATCGGTGCAATTATGCGGGAAGAATTTGTCGATAGCGGTTTTATCAACCGACTTGGTTACCAGACATACGGCAAGTACTTTTCGCTGTCTGAATTAAAGGATTTGGTGGCATTCTATAAGACCCCAACCGGACGAAAAATGGCTGCACGCTTACCACGGATAACTGCAGAGAAATTTACGGCTGGAGATCAACATGCACTGTCACTTGGCCCCATTATCGAAAAGCGCCTTATGGCACGATTTCGTGAGGTAGGCATTATCTTTTAGCACTAACCTAGGTCGCGGATTCCAGCCCAAGCCGCTGGCCTAAGAGCTGCCTTTGCGCAAATCGACTTTCATCACCCAAGCAACACTCTTAGATAGCTAGATAGATAGATAGATAGATAGATAAATAGGATCTTTTCCACGCTGAAACTTTAGCGTTCCTTTT
>Ga0209192_10000472_pt1 | contig 39255 bp, 40 predicted proteins | sample ArcticOcean_MG_C_11_FD_187433 | JGI IMG/M metagenome (GOLD analysis project Ga0209192, IMG submission 187433) | Marine microbial communities from western Arctic Ocean - ArcticOcean_MG_CB2_154 (SPAdes) (version 2) | ecosystem: Environmental > Aquatic > Marine > Oceanic | place: Arctic Ocean... | reverse complement strand
CGTGAGACTCGCCTGGCAATCGTGTGGGCAATGACATCCAGATCCTCACAAGTAGGCGGTTTGACTGGCCAGAAGTAGCCTTTGGCATCGTAGACGCCATTCAGGTACAACATATGAAAGTGAGGATTTAAATTGAGAGCCGAACCGAAGCGCTGAATCAGCGTAACCGCACCACTCTGGGCTCCTGATTTGACGGTCATGCGGGCGCGTTTGATCAAGAATGTACTGATTACGCGATGTACGATAGTGAGCACCTGACTCATCACCTTCGGGTTTGTCGCGAAGAGATAGCGTAGCGGATATGGCACGCTCAACACCCATTGCCTAATCGGCCGCTTCGGTAGGACCTCGTCAACCATCCGCCTTGCGCCACAGGACGGACAGAAACCCCGCCGCTTACAGCTGAAGGCGACAAGCTTCTCGTGATGGCAGGTATCACAGCGAACCCGCAGAAAGCCATGCTCCAGGCGGCCACACGTCAGATAGCCATCGAACTCACGAACCACGTAGCCCGGCAATTGCTTGCCTTGCGCTGATAGCATTGCCTTGAACTCAGGCCAGTGACGCTCCACCAGCTGATACAGCAGTGTCGTTTCTGGTCGGTGACGTTCGTATCGAAACGAACCGGTCGGCCAGAACATGTCCTGATTGTTGAGTAGAGACACTGCGCAAGTTCATTGAGAAAGTGTCGCTAGAGAGTTGACTGGTCACCTATTGGGCAGCAGTCGTAATTGCTGAAATTGCCGTGGGTTCGATGAATGAGGGTGCGTGCGTTTTAATCGCTCAGACCACTCAACGTGCGCTTTAGTAATGATTCGAATGCAGAACCATCCTGTCGGGTCAGGTTGGGAACAAATCTGGAATAGACGCGAAACAGCATCTCGGTCGTACTGTGACCCATCTGTCGTGCTATCCATTCCGGATTTTCACCTGCGGCTAGCCACAACGTGGCTGCCGTGTGGCGGGTCTGGTACGGCCTTCGCGTTGCCAATCCAAGAAATCTGAGTAATGGATACCAGATCCGTTTTGTCACGTTGTGTACTGACAGTGGCTTGCCGACCTTGTTAGCAAATACGTAATCTATATCGCACGTCACCTTCGATTGTAACCTCAGTGCATCAAACACGGGCTCCGACATCTGAATCTCGCGTTTGGACCCGTCGGTCTTTGTGGTGGTTTGCCGACCCGCGACAAAAGACTCTCTAACCAGAATTTGACGATTTTCGAAATCAACATGCTTCCACTTAAGACCATGAACTTCACCGGTACGCATACCGGTGAAGAAACGGACTATCAGGTAATTCTTGTAGTCCGGACGGACATGCTCAACCAGTTTCCGAACTTCTTCTAATGTGAATGGATCAACATCCGTTCGTGCTACTTTGAGAGGTTTGATGTTCTTGAAGGGCGAGCTGAAATCATATCTCTCCGCCGCCTCGTTCACGATCGACCGAAGCGGCACCATGACATGATTGATTCGGGAGGGTGACAAACCTGAAGATCCATCTTTGCGAGGCACCTTGGCGAGGTTGGCGCGAAAGGAAAGTACCTCAGACTTCGTAATCTCATCGAGTTGATCTTCGCCGAAAACTGGAGCTATGTGTTTATCCAGTGAAGTTCTTAGCGTGATTTTGTAAGAGTGTTTCCAGCGCGGTTCATTCTCTGAGAACCACGTCTCGGCAAAGTCTTTAAACATAGGAATTGATGACAACGACGCCAGTTTTCTGGTGTCAATGCAACGGAACCGATCTGCGCTGTTTGAGTTAGGGAAGTAAGTGGCGTAGTCAAATGTTCCGACCAGTATCTCTGCTTCGATGCGTTCCAGGATGCTCGTGGCGCGTTTACGATTTGTCGGAGTGTCTGACAACTTCGTTTGTTCACGACAACGTACGCCTCGATAGCGAAAGTCGAAGAAAAGCTTTCTCGATCTGGAGCGAATTGAACCCATCGTTCGTACCTAGATGACACCAGCCATCAATGAATCGATTGAGACTGGCCTTGCCATGTCCTTCTCGATCTTCTCCCACAAGTACAAGATCTTCCGGCCGCCGAATGGGCGGATGTAGTGAACACCTTCGATGAGTACGCTGTCCTTCAGACAGTTTCTGATGGTCCTCGGGTCGTACTTGATTCGGTCAGCGAGCTCATCAGTGGTTAGATAGGTGTAGCTCATGCTATTCTCTCTTGATCCGAATGGATCACTTGTGATTGTTTTGGCTCATATAAGAATCATATTCGATCGCAATGGATCAATCAAGAGCTTTTTGGATCACAAATGATTTATTGGCGAGGTTAGAGTTTGATACGCATCCTTTTTAAACAGGCGCTAGATGAGAAGTCCTTCAAGGAAGGACGTCGGATTACCTTGAATGAAGTCAGTGATGAGACGGGAATATCGCGGCCCACATTGACCAGGATTTCAAACGTACCGGGTTACAACACGAACACGGAAACAATCAGTGCTTTGTGTGATTATTTTGAGATTGAGCCGGGTGAGTTGCTTAAGAAGGTGTGAACTTCGGGCGCAGATTGGGCACGGTTTGGGCACAACTGAAATTCAGGCAGTCGCCTCTCGCGATTTTCACCTTCGGTGAAAACGCTGTCGGCCTCGACTTTCTTCGCTTCGCGAAGAAAGCGAGTTGGTAGCTACGGGTGGACTTGAACCACCGACCCCAGCATTATGAATGCTGTGCTCTAACCAGCTGAGCTACGTAGCCATATTAAACTTGATAGGCAGAAAGGTCGCGAATTGTCCTCATTGAGGGTTGGCCTGTCAAGAAACACCATTAGTGCATCCTTAATCGTTTGCATTCTACCGGCCTAGATTTGCCGTAAATGTCGTAGATGGCGGTTGGCATATCTGCTGATAGGCCCAGTCTGCCGGCAATTCCCTTTACTTTTGTTTCAATAAGGTCAGGCTAAAACAGGTAAAAAAACCAGTAGCCAAGAGGCTAATAGCACCCCTCCAACAATCAAGTGTGCCCTGATAATACTGTTTAGGTGTTCGATGCGTTCCTGAGTTGCTTCCGATTTCCATATTTTGCTCATCATCAGGTCGAGACCAATCACAATGACGATGATGGGGGCCGTCGCTGGAAGGATACTGCTAAAAAAAAGATACCATGAATCAGCGTTTTGCGTCTCGCGCGCAAAAGGCATCAGCAACGCTAAGACAATCGCTGTGCAGTGGAGCATGTTTCTGAGAAATCCCATTTCCCTGATCTTATTGAGCATTTATTGATAGACCTTTTGCTTAGTTGTCGGTGAGGCGAAAATCGATCTGGTAATCTGTTGGCAATTTACTGACAACACATTTCACGTTGAAGGGATTGTAGCACTGCTTGAGTTCCTAGTTGGCGTTTCGCCGAGCTACAATGATCTTAAGTTCAGCGTGCTTCATAGACCGGCGCGTCATTTTCATGTTTAGAAAGGATTGACAAGTTATGTGGAACCAATTGGACGATGCTTTGGTTGCAGAACTGGAGTTTAAGAACTTCGTGGATGCGTTCGCTTTTATGACGGACGTTGCGGCGCTAGCCGAGCGGCACGACCACCATCCTGAATGGAGTAATGTATACAATCGCGTGACCATCCGGCTGACCACCCACGATGCAGGTAACCAAATAACTGATAAAGACCGCCAGCTTGCCAAGGCCATCGAAGGGCTAGCGTCTGCATCTCTTGTGCAGGTTTTTGGCTAGTATTTTGGCTGGTCGGCCTGATAAAAAATAGCGCACACCGGGCCAGGTTCTACCGGCGCTATCTTCTAGTGGTCAACTTATTCGCTAATCCACCCAGGCCACGGACCAGCCAGCGGGGTTGGTGCTGCGCCCAACCAAGCGCAATTCGATTTGCGTTGCCGGGGATGCAGATAACTTCTCGTTTCATCAATGCGTCAAAGCCGGAACGAGCAACCTCGTCTGGCTGCAAGATCATAAAAGCCGGCATAGCCTCAGCGATCGACTTGTCAACCATGTCAGTGTCCGTCAAGCCAGGGCAGAGTGCCGTGACCGAAACACCGGTGTCTTGCAGGTTCTCTGACAAGGCCTCACTAAAAGATAAAACATAGGCCTTTGTGGCTGCATAAATATCCATACCCGGCACTGGGTGGAAGGCCGCCACCGATGCGACATTTAAAATTCTTCCTGACTTTCTGGCCTTCATTGCAGGTAGAAATTGATGGATCAGTTGGGTTAGTGCGGTGATATTGAGCGTAATGGTGCGTTCAATCTGATCTGTTGACAGTTTTTCGAAGTCTTCTTCAACCATCATTCCGGCATTATTGATCAATACATCGATCTCTAAGGATTGACCGGATACCGACTCAAAAAATGTCGTGATTCCGGCCGACGTCGACAGGTCGGCAGGCAGCACGACAATTTTGGTGGTGGGGGGTAGGTCTGCCGCCAGTTCCTGCAGTTTTTCCGCTCTTCGTGCGGTAAGCACAAGGTCAAAGCCCTCGGCTGCTAAAATCCGCGCGAATGCTGCTCCGATGCCCGAAGAGGCGCCAGTGATGAGCGCAGTCCCGCGGCTCATTTAACGCTTTTCTTGATTGATGCTACCGTATCGCTTTGTCTTGGCGAATCGGAAATACGTCGCTGCAGCGAGTCGCTAAGGGTTATTTCCAGCGCATCCTCCTGCAGGGCCTGTAGGTGTGGCGGCGCTTCACGGTTGATATTGGCATTGGTGCTAACGTTCATTGGTTTCCCTTTCTTTGGGTGCGTTCCAGTTTAGACCGCAGTTTAGGGTTACGGGATAATGGGGCGCAACAGCACAAGTTGGGCCGGCATGTTTGCAACTCACGAAGAAATTGGTGCAAATCCATCGTTCAATACTCAAAAGTCGGCAATTTGTGGTGCGCCGGCGTGTAAAAAGTATCCAATTTGTAGGCTCTATGTCATCGAAGATAGGCAGTATGTCACGGTGGCAGATATACGAAAGTTTATTGTGAGACGAGCATCGATCACCGTGGTTGATTCAAAGACAGAAACGGATCTGACACGTTCTGAATTGATGCAGAGCATTGTGGGCGGGGATGTTGACCAAAGCAGCACAACGTTGCTGGAGTTCCAAGAACGTTATCAAAAGAGCGGCAGGATATTCCAGATCAGAACTATTAGCGATGATGCGCCGGGCTACAGATCAGAGTATGCGTTTTTTGAACAAGACGATCCGGACCTCTCGAAGCGCTAACAAAGATTAGTTCAATAGGGCGTAGTAGCTCTCGATAACCAAATCTGCTTCTTGCAGGTCTTCTGGTGATGTGTATGGACTTTCAATGGCTACAACCGTCATGCCCGCGGCTTTGGCTGACAGAACCCCATTGCGAGAGTCCTCAAAAGCGACAATATCTTCTGCTTTGATACCCATTCTGCGCGCGCACAGTAAGAATATATCGGGTTCCGGTTTGCTCTTGTGGAGTTCCGTGTCATCACCACAGACTATCTCATTGAACACTGCGCGCCAGTCTCTGTGGCTGATTTTCAGGTCGCATAGATGGCGGTGCGAACTGGTCGCAATTCCCGTCGGAATGTTTACCGAATAGAGGTGGCGAAGATAGTCTCCCGCGCCGGGTATTTCTTTGGCTTCAGGGAACAGTGCTTTTAGGTAGGACTCTCTGGCGGTCAGAAATTCATCTGCGGTCATCGGTAAGTCGAACTCATCGACAGTCAATTGGGCGCTGCGGATCGAATCTCCACCCATGACTTTGCGTTTCAGTTCCATGGTGTAGGTGTGTCCATGGGGGTCAAGAACCTTTTGTGCAGCGTCGGTGTAAAGCGGCTCTGTATCCAGTAGTGTGCCATCTAGATCAAAGACGATGGCTGCGGGATCTATAGGAAGGGTAGTCATAAACTGTCCAGGTATTCTTTAGCCATTGACTCTATTAGTTCGTGAGGAATGATTCCCTCACTGTCGGTCATTTTCTCGACAGCATTTTGTGCAAGGTTGGTAAGGTTAAAGAGCTCAAGTTGATCTAGAACCAGTAGATGATTTTGTTCAACGACAAGGTAAGTCAGTAGAAAACTTAACGCTTCCTCCTTGGTCATTCGATCTTTTTTCTGGGCCATCTGGATTGTCGAATCATACTCCGATCGTAAATAGTCGCAGGAAGCATTTGTGTAGGCAAGGCTGATGCAAGAAAAAAAGTGAAGTCTGTAGTGTGCTGTCCCCCGGCAGCAGACCGGTTACATGGCCGGTCGATCACCACAGACTTCATTCCCCCAAGCCCGTTATCGTTAAGTTCCACGCTTTATCAAAAGGGTTCACCCAGAGAAAAATTGTGTTTTTGGGGTCCGTTTGAATACGCCGTCGAAAGGCTTCTCCAAAGATGGGTAGAAAGGCGGATCGGCGATGGTTTACCATTGCGAATCGAAATGGGTTGTCGAAACAGAGAGGTAAACGGTTTCATGATCGAAGTAAGTCATCTGACAAAGTACTACGGTGACGTTGCCGCGCTAGAAGACCTGACATTTAAACTGGTACCCGGCGAAATCCTAGGGTTCCTTGGCCCGAATGGTGCCGGTAAGTCTACCGCGATGAAAATGCTGACAGGGTTTCTTCGGCCCTCGAGTGGTGAGGTGCGAATCTGGGGTAGCAATATGTGGCAAGACAGCCTTGCCGCCCAGCGTCATATCGGCTATCTCCCGGAAGGTGCACCCGCGTACGAAGAGATGACGCCGCTTGGATTCCTGCAGTTTATTGCAGATGCAAGGGGGCTAACCGGCGTTGAACGGGCCAACCGTCTGGAGCAGACGATTACTGTCATGTCCCTGCAGGAGGTTCTTGGTCAGCGAATTGAAACGCTGTCAAAGGGGTTTAAAAGGCGTGTTGGGCTTGCGCAAGCAATCCTGCACGACCCGGATGTCTTAATTCTGGATGAGCCCACGGACGGGCTTGACCCAAACCAAAAACACCAGGTTCGTAAGATGATCAAAGGTCTCTCAGCCGACAAGATCGTTATTGTGTCCACGCATAACCTTGAAGAAGTCACCGCTGTTTGTAATCGCGCCATGGTGCTCGCGAAAGGGCGCGTCGTCTCGGATGGAACGCCCGAATCACTCATGGCGATGAGTCCGTATCATGGCGCTGTGACGCTCAAATCCTCGTCAGCATCACTCGCTGAAATTGCCGAGGTGGTCGGATCGATCACAGGGGTAAAAGAGGCTGTCCCTATAGCGGGCGGTATCACCATTTTCCCTGAGAATATTGACAACACGCTCTTCACAAAGGTACTTGAAGTCTCCTTGGCGAAGGGTTGGAAAGTGGACTCACTGTACGTCGAGTCAGGCAGGCTTGATGATGTCTTCAGGTCTTTGACCGAAGGGGAATCACAATGAATTTCGCAGTAATTATGAAGCGTGAATTGCACGGATACTTCGCGACACCGATTGCCTACGTCTTCATCGCAATCTTTCTGATGCTATCGGGGGTGTTTACTTTTTACCTGGGTAATTTTTATGAACGGCAGCAGGCTGATCTGATTCCATTTTTTAGTTTTCACCCCTGGCTTTACCTGTTCCTGATCCCCGCTATTTCAATGAGGCTTTGGTCGGAGGAGCGAAAAAGCGGCACGCTGGAATTGCTGATGACATTACCGCTGTCGCGTTTAGACATTGTTGTCGGTAAATTTTTGGCGGCGTGGGTGTTTGCTGGGATTGCACTCGCACTAACGTTCCCAATCTGGATAACCGTGAATTATTTGGGTGACCCTGATAATGGCATTATTGTCGCGAGCTATCTTGGTAGCTGGATGATGGCCGGTGGTTTTCTGGCAATAGGTTCGTGCATGTCTGCCATTACCAAAAGTCAGGTGATCGCCTTTGTGCTTTGTGGTTTTGTATCTCTACTGTTTGTGATGGCAGGGTTCCCGCTAGTGCTGGACCTGGTTAAGGGCTGGCTGCCACTGACGCTAATCGACATGGTCGCTAGCCTGAGTTTCTTGACGCACTTTAATGCTGTGTCGAGAGGTGTCTTTAGTCTACTGGACTTTCTTTACTTCACTTCGGTTATTGTGGTCTGGCTTGGTGCAACTTCCATTGTTTTAGACCTGAAAAAGGGAGGCTGAGATGAGCAGGTATTTTTCTCTTTTAGGGTTGGTCGCGGCTTTCTTTTTGTTTACGTTAGTGAATAACCTGATGCTTGGTTCTGTGCGGTTAGATCTGACAGAAAACGGTTTGTATTCGGTCTCCGATGGCACCAGAGAGGTCATTGCTGACCTGGAAGAACCCGTTAACCTGTATTTCTTCTTTTCAGAAAAAGCATCAAAAGATCTGACGGCATTGCGGGCTTATTCTCAGCGTGTGCGGGAAATGCTAGAGGAATACCAGTTGCTTGCCGGGTCAAAAATAAACCTGCACATTGTTGACCCCGAACCGTTTTCTGAACAGGAAGATCAGGCCGCCGAATTCGGGCTCCAGAGTGTTCCCGTTAATCAGGCTGGAGAAGCCTTGTATTTTGGTCTGGCTGGTACTAACGCCTTAGATGGGCAGGTGGTCCTGCCATTTTTTCAGCCTGATCGTGAAGCTTTTCTTGAATATGAACTGACAAAACTCATTTATAATCTGTCGGTTGTCGAAAAACCCAGAGTCGCACTTTATTCTGAGCTTAAGGTCGAGCAAAGCGTTGATCCCAGAAGTTTTCAGCCGACGCCGGGCTGGGTGTTTATGGATCAGTTAAAAGAACTGTTTCAGATAGAAAAGATTGATGAGCTGTCCCTCAGCGCCATAGGTACCGCTGAGCTATTGCTTTTGATTCACCCGGGGACACTTGAGGACGCAGCGCTTTACGCTGTTGACCAGCATGTGATGTCCGGCGGGAAACTCATTGTCTTTGTAGACCCGCTGGCAGAGACGGTCCCGCCGGGTACGAGCGTCTTGTCAGGCAGCAGTTCCGAATTGAACCGATTGACTGCGACCTGGGGTGTCAGTCTTAGGGATGGACAGGTCCTTGGTGATAGCGAGGCAGCGTTGATGGTCGGTGGGGTGGATGGTGCACCTGTGCGTCACCTGGGGATCCTCGGTTTTACGAACCAGTATTTTTCAGGCGACGACATCGTAACTGCAGACCTTGAGGCGATCAATTTTTCTACGGCAGGTATTCTGGATGTAGATGAAGTTGATGGCATTGATGCAAAATCATTGATCGCATCAAGTTCGGTGTCGGGTTCCCTTGATGTCATCCAGTTTCAGACGTTGAGCGACCCGGCGGAACTCCAACAGGGTTTCCAGTCTACCGGCGAAAGCTACTCCGTCGCCGTTCGACTGTCTGGGAAATCGCGCTCGTCGTTTCCTGAAATGTCAGGGGAGGAAACTCATATTGCAGAAACAGAGCAGCTAAATGTGGTGATCGTCGCGGACACAGATGTTTTATCGGACCGGCTGTGGGTTCAGGTACAAAACTTCTTTGGTCAGCAGGTTGCTAGTGCATTTGCCGACAATGGTAGCTTTGTTGTCAACCTGGTAGAGAACCTGTCAGGGAGTAGTGCGCTGATTGAAGTTCGTTCGCGCGGACAATTCTCCCGGCCTTTTGTGGTCGTTGAAGAACTGCGCCGGATTGCTGAAGCAAAGTACTTAAGAAACGCGGAGGATCTCCAGGCGAGATTGGCTGAGACAGACAGGCAGTTGTCTGAGCTCGAGTCTGCGAGGGTTGATGATGGTCTGCTGACGTTGAGCCCCGAGCAGGAAGCCGCCCTTGTAAATTTCCAGGGTGAGAAGCTTCGTATTCGAAAAGAATTAAGAGAGGTGCGTCACCGTCTTGACCAAGAGATCGAGCAGCTTGGTGGGAAGCTGAAATTCATTAACATTCTATTGATGCCTCTGCTATTGACCCTTGCGCTGCTTGGCATAAGGGTACTGGGTCTACTCTCCAGGGGAACTAAAGCCTGATGAATATAAAGGTTGCTGGGCTGTTTGGTATGGCGGTTTTATCGACAGCGTTGCTGTTTCAGATGAATCCGGCCAATGTTGAAGCTGGCCCGCCGCTAGTGTTTCCGGCGTTAAAAGAACAACTTTCGGGGGTGGAAAGTATCGAAGTCATGCGCCCAAACGGCGATAGCGTCGCTATGGTTAAGCAGCAGGGTATTTGGGTGCTGGAAGCCAAGTCGGGTTATAACGTTGACTTCTCAAAGCTCTCCAGCTTTCTGATGAAATTTTCTCAGCTTAGAATCGTTGAGGAAAAAACCGCAATTTTATCGAACCATCCAAGGTTGGGGGTTGCGGAAGATGGTCCGGGCGCAGGTACCAGGGTCATTATTTCTCCGGGGGAGTACTCGCTGCTCGTTGGCAACGAAGCGCCATCGCAGGGTAGCTTTGTCCGGTATGCAGATGACCCACAGGTGTATCTGACCAATAAGCCCGTAAAAGTGTCGGCGGACTGGATAAACTGGATTGACCCCGTGGTGATCAATATAGAGCCTGCGGACCTCCAGGAGGTCTCGATAGCGGTTCAGTCTGAACCGTTGATGCTGGCGAATAGAAGTGAAGTGTCCGGCGAATTCGAATTACAGGGCATCCCGACAGGTCGGGAGCTTAAGCACATGACCGTTGCAGACAGCCTTACCAGACTGCTGGTGAATATCAGAATGCTTGACGTCGAGCCTTACAATCCGGCGATATTCCAGGCCCCGTCTATCACCCGGTTCGTTTTGATTAGCGGTGAGACCATTAATGTCGAGACTATCATCACAAACGGCAGGTTCATGATGCACCTGGACCGCAAGAATCTGGCAGACTGGCAGTTCGAGATCAGTGAGTTCACGTACAACGAGCTTAATAAAAGTATGGAAGCTATGCTGAAAACCACAGAGGTTGACGTTGAATAACTATCAATACATCAAGTTGATACGTCAGGGTCACATTACGACCTTGATGCTGAACCGGCCCGAGGCCATGAATGCGCTAAGCTCGGGGCTGATGAAAGAAATAGAGCAGGCCTCCCGCGACTTTCTGAGTGATGAGGAAACGAGGGTCGTCGTGTTTCGGGGATGCGGCAAGCATTTTAGTGCCGGTGCGGATTTGAAGGAAATCCGGGCGGCTCGAAATATGGTGATGCAGCGCCGTGACTTTGCGCTTGGTGCGCGAATGATCAGGGCTATTACCGAAATCCAGCAGGTCACAATCGCGGCTATTCATGGTGTTGCACTTGGTGGGGGAGCTTGTATACCCACAGCCTGTGATTTCCGGATAGCGAGTGAAGATGCTGTCTGCGGGTATCCCGAAGTGAATTTGGGGATGAACCTGATGTGGCAATCTCTTCCTTTGTGTGTGCGTCTAATCGGCCCGGCCAGGGCAAAACGCATGATTATGCTTGGCGACAAGGAAGACGCCCAAACACTGCTGGATTGGGGCTTTCTGGATCAGGTGGTGCCCTTCTTGGCCTTGGATCAGGCGATAGACTTGATGGCGTCCAGGTATGCAGGTCAGCCTCCGGCCGCGACGCAGATGATAAAGCAAAGTATCAATGCCGTTAGCTCAGGTCTTGATCAGGCGATTATGCATATGGATGCAGATCAGAACATGCTGACGGCGCGAAGTGAAGATCGAGCAGAAGGTATGAGCGCATTTTTTGAAAAACGCGACCCGGAATTCAAAGGAAACTAGTGATGGCAAAGATTGAAGTGACTTCAGAAGTAACGGGTAATGTCTGGAAGGTTCAGGCCAAAGTCGGGGACGTGCTCGCTGCAGAGGACGTCATCATGATTCTTGAATCCATGAAAATGGAGATCCCGATCGAGTCGCCGGTCGCGGGAACCCTGGTTGAATTGTTGGTAGCGGAAGAAGACAGTGTTGATGAAGATCAGATCGTTGCGGTTATTGAAAGCAGTTAGAGAGAGCAGTTAGAGAGAGCAGCCCAGTGATCGATGGGTGTGCATCCGGGCCACCATTGGCCCGGACAGACAATCTTTATCAGTCAAACATGATGATATGACGTGCTTCTTCTCCGGTTTTAAGGGCATTCAGCGCATCGTTCACATCGTGTAACTTGATGTGTTTAGAAATCATCTGGTCTAGGTGCAATTTGCCGTTAAGGTAAAAGTCAACAAAGCGCGGCATGTCGACCCTGAACCTGTTTGAGCCCATGTTGGATCCTTGAATCTTTTTCTCTGCTAGAAAATCCGCCCCGTGTAGTTCCACCATGGTGCCTACTGGGATCATTCCAATGACGGTGGCAGTGCCGCCCGGGCATAACATTTTCCATGCCTGTTCTGTCGTTGCCTTCAGTCCGATGGCCTCGAATGTGTAGTGACATCCGCCCTGGGTCAGCTCCCTGACCTCACCGACAGCGTCGACCTTGCCTGGATTAATGGTATGGGTGGCACCCAGTGCTTTCGCTATTTCAAGTTTGGAATCAACCATATCGACGGCAATAATCATTCCCGCCCCTGCTATGGCGGCGCCGTTGATGGCCGCAAGGCCTACGCCCCCGCATCCAATCACGGCTACCTTTGAACCCGGCTCTACCCCGGCGGTGTGAAACACGGCGCCGACGCCTGTCGTCGTAGAGCAACCAATCAGCGCGGCGCGGTCCATTGGCATGTCCTCACGCATTTTTACCAACGCGTGCTCGTGAATGAGCATGAGTTCTGCAAACGAAGACAGGTTAAGAAACTGGTGAATTGACTCATCGCCTTTATGAAGCCTTGGTTCATCTTCGGCGTCCCTGGAAACTTCCGGGCTTTGGCACAGTGAGAGGTGCCCCGTAACACAATGTTCACAGTGACCGCAGAAAGCGGACAGGCAGGTAATGACATGGTCGCCTTTTTTAACGTAAGTGACATCCGAACCGACTTCTTCCACAATACCGGCGCTTTCGTGGCCAAGGATCGTTGGTAATGCGTAGGGATATGAGCCGTCCATAAAGTGGAGGTCACTGTGGCAAACACCAGCAGCGACAGGCCTTACTAGTACCTCTCTGGGACCTGGTTTGGAAATTTGTACCTCTTCAATTTCAAGCGGTTGGTTTGGTGCTCGTAATACTGCTGCTTTCATGGAGTTCTCACTGCTACTATTCGCGAAAGCTAAAACTATCACGAAATTCAGACGGATTGCTATTTCAGACGATGACTAAATTGACCTACATAGCGCTGGGCTCTAATTTGGGCAACCAGGAGGTGAATTTGCGCCTGGCGGCAGCGGAGTTGCAAAAGATTTCAACGAGTCCCCTGGTGGCTTCGTCTATCTGGTGGAGTACCCCGGAAGGGTTTGATGAAGATGTTGCAGCGTTCTGCAATGCCGTGGTGTCCCTTGAGGTAGAGATAGCGGCGGACGCGCTGCTGGTTCGCCTCAAGAAGATTGAGCAGAAATTGGGGAGAGCCAGGAGTGAAGGGGGGCCCTATCTGTCCAGGACTATCGATCTCGATATTATCGATTATGACTCAAGGGTGCTCAAGACTAAGGTGTTGGAATTGCCGCACCCCAGGGCCGTGTCAAGACGGTTTGTTCTTTTGCCGTTACAGGAAGTCTCTCCGGGGTATCATTTCCCAGGGGTTGAACATGACCTGGACACGCTCATTCAAATGGCGCCAGAAAACCCGATGCAAAAATCTATTTCCCTGAGCCCTTTGGGGTAAACGCGCTAACAGGGAAAGTCGCAATATTAGCGCCGCTTGGCGCATCACTAATTGACCCGACACCTTCTTTGGCAACTTCATCTATTCTGACGATGGAGTGCATGGGTAGATAGCTTCGACTGACCCCCTCAAATTCTGCTTTTAATTTTTCTTCGCTGGGGTCGACCAGAACGCCAGAACGCTCACCAAAGACCAGTTCTTCTATTTCGATAAATCCATAGAGGTCAGATTGGTAGATCTGTCGGGCGTAGATTTCATAAATCTGTCCCTGATTGAAGAAGATAATCTTGTAAATAGGGGTGCTGGGCATTAGCGGTTATCCAAGTTAACGATGCAGTTTTCTTTTTCTAGGGGGTCTTGTCAACCAAACAGACGCGAACAACCCATGAATCTCTTAAAATTGGGGTATTAACCTGAAATTTCAAGGCTATAATGACGCGCCCCACTACTCGGTACCACTAACGCTAAATGGCTAAAGTATTTATCAAGACGCACGGCTGCCAGATGAATGAGTACGACTCTTCGAAGATGGTGGATCTGTTGAGTGAATCCCAAGGTTATGAGCTGACCGACGATGAAACCGAGGCGGATTTGTTGTTATTAAACACCTGCTCGATAAGGGAAAAAGCTCAAGATAAGGTGTTTCATCAACTGGGCCGTTGGCGCAAGTTGAAGGTAAAGAATCCAGCGTTGAAAATTGGTGTTGGCGGATGCGTCGCCAGTCAGGAAGGTGAAGCGATTATTGGCCGCGCGCCGTTTGTAGACGTGATTTTTGGTCCGCAGACGTTGCACAGGTTACCGGAGCTGATCGCTTTAGCCGGTTCGACCAAAAAACCGCAGGTTGATATTAGCTTTCCAGAGATCGAGAAATTTGACTGTTTGCCGGAACCGTCTGTAGATGGCCCTAGCGCTTTCGTCTCTATTATGGAGGGCTGTAGTAAGTACTGCAGCTTTTGTGTGGTGCCTTACACCCGTGGTGAGGAGGTAAGCCGGCCCCTGATGGACGTCCTCAGAGAGATAACAAGACTCGCTGAAAAAGGCGTCAGAGAAATCAACCTGCTGGGCCAAAATGTGAATGCCTATAGGGGATCATTGCAGGACGGAGACCAAGTTGCCGACCTTGCTTATTTGATCTCGCTGATGGCAGACATCAAAGGTATTGACCGAATTAGGTATACGACGTCGCATCCTGTGGAGTTCAGTGATTCACTCATTGATGTCTACGCAGAGGTTCCTGCACTGGTGAACCATCTGCACCTGCCAGTTCAAAGCGGTTCTGACCGGATCCTTGCGAAAATGAAACGGGGTTATACTGTCCTCGAATACAAGTCCCGGATCAGGAAGTTACGTAAGCTGCGGCCTGGTATTAGTCTGTCCAGCGACTTTATCATCGGATTTCCCGGCGAAACCGAGGCCGATTTTGAGGCCACCATGAAGCTCATTGAAGAAGTTGGTTTCGACCAGTCCTTCAGTTTCATCTATAGTGCGCGGCCTGGTACGCCCGCTGCGGATTTACCAGATGACACGCCCATGTCAGTAAAGAAAGAAAGGCTGGCGATTTTACAGGCGCGTCTGGTTGGCCAGGCGATGAGGATTAGTGAGTCTATGGTTGGCGGGGTGGAGAGAATCCTGGTCACAGGTCTTTCAAGGAAGGACCCCGGACAGCTTCAGGGAAGAACCGAAAATAATCGAGTGGTTAATTTTGTCTCATCTAATCACGCTCTAATTGGTGGTTTTGCGGATGTTGAAGTTGGTGAAGCCCTGCCCAATTCGTTGCGTGGACGACTCATTGATTGAGCGTTTGATTGAATTCACCCTGCCTGACTCGAAGGTACAAGCTAGCTAACCCGAAGCAACTCATTATGACTGTACAAAACCCTGAACCCCTCCATGTCACTTTGGAGCCGAATGATTCAAGTCAACTTTCCGCCCTGTGTGGGCCGCTTAATACACACCTGAAGCAGATTGAAAAACGTCTCGGAATAACCATCAATAACCGTGGTAATGATTTTCAGTTGGTGGGTGATAGCGATGTGGCTCGCGCCGCGGGCGAGTTGTTGAAGCAGCTTTATCGGGAGGTCGCAGATGGTGACAAACTGACGCCAGAAGTTGTGCACCTTTTTCTGCAGGAATCCGGTGTAGAGGCACTGCTCGATCCCGACGCAGAAGACCAAAATCTGATACGCACCAGAAAGAAAAGTATAAAGCCAAGAGGTGGTAACCAGATTCGGTATGTCGACGCGATTCGAGGCAGCGATATTAATTTTGGGATTGGCCCTGCTGGAACCGGTAAAACTTATCTGGCGGTTGCCTGCGCGGTAGAGGCGCTGGAGCAGGAAAGCATCAGAAGGATCCTTTTGGTTCGGCCCGCGGTAGAGGCAGGCGAAAAACTAGGGTTCTTGCCTGGCGACCTCGCCCAAAAGATTGACCCGTACCTCAGGCCGCTTTACGACGCGCTCTATGAGTTGCTGGGTTTTGAGAAGGTAGAGAAGTTGATTGAGCGTAACGTCATTGAAGTAGCGCCCCTTGCGTTTATGAGAGGCCGAACGCTAAATGACTCCTTTATTATTCTTGATGAAAGCCAGAATACGACGGCGGAGCAAATGAAGATGTTTCTTACTCGTATTGGTTTTGGTTCCACCGTAGTGATAACTGGGGATATTACCCAGATTGATTTGCCAGTGAAGACATTGTCTGGGCTTAAACATGCCCTGGTAGTGCTCGATGAAGTGAAGGGTATCTCGTTCACCCACTTCGGTGTGAAAGACGTGGTAAGGCATCCTTTGGTGCAAAGGATAGTGGAAGCCTATGGTAAGTTCGAAGACAACCAAGACCGCAGATAGTCTCGTGCACGAGGTGGGTGTTTCCAGAAGCGCAGAGAGGCTTCCAGGGGAACCCGATGAAGGGCAGTTATCACGCTGGCTTGAATTTGTGCTTGATTGTCTTAATCGCCAACCCTCCGAAGTTTCAGTCCGTATCGTTGATGAACAGGAAATCACATCGCTCAATGCGCAATATCGGGGGCTGGAAAAGGCGACCAATGTACTTTCGTTTCCGGCGGGGATATCCGTCGACGAAGTCGAAGTTTTAGGTGATATTGTGATCTGCAGTAAGGTGGTCAAGCTCGAATCAGACCAGTATGGTAGGAGTTTTACGGATCGTTACGCTCACATGTTGATTCATGGTTTACTACATCTATTAGGTTACGATCACATGGAAGAGGCACCACGAGTTCGGATGGAACAATTAGAGACAGACTTGTTATTGAGGCTAGGCATGGGTAATCCTTATGAATGATCAGGACGGTTCAAAATCCTGGTTAGAAAAACTTTCCCTGGCGCTGAATAGCGAGCCCAGTTCCCGCTCAGAGTTGTTGGAATTGCTCCGGTCCGCCCAACAACGTGAGTTACTTGATAGTGAAGCGCTCAGTATTATTGAGGGAGCGCTCTCCGTTCGTGATATGCAGGTTCGGGAGGTTATGATTCCTCGAGCCCAGGTGGTTTTTGTTCGCCTTGACCAGGATCCTGAGGAATTTCTTCCTCTGGTGATAGCCAGCGGCCACTCTCGATTTCCGGTCATTGGTGAAAACCAGGACGAGATAGTAGGTATCCTGCTGGCCAAAGACCTGCTTCCGCTTGCGCAAAAAAACAGTAAACAAAAGTTCAATCTGCGCGATGGTCTTAGACCACCAACTTCTATCCCCGAAAGCAAGCGATTGGATGTGTTGTTGCAGGAGTTTCGCGCTACCCGTAATCACCTCGCCGTTGTCTATGACGAGTACGGTGGGATAAGTGGCATCGTGACGATTGAAGATGTTCTGGAGCAGATAGTCGGTGATATAGAGGATGAGTATGATTTCGAGGAAGAGGGCTTTATCAACAAGCACACCAATGGCTCTTATACGATTAAGGCGCTAACGCCGATTGAAGATTTTAATGAACGATTTGAGACCCAGTTTAGTGATGAAGAGTTCGACACGATTGGTGGTCTTGTCACGAATTGTTTCGGTCATTTACCAAAACGGGATGAGCAGGTGTCTGTGGAAGACTTTAATTTCAAAGTCCTGAATGCCGACGGTCGGCGGGTCCATCTTCTGCAAATGACCAAGTCGAACTAGCCGTGGCGGGCTCGAAGCCCTTTAGTCGGCGCGACATTATTCTGGATGTTATCGCCCTGCTAGGCGGTGCATTATTTTCCCTTAGTCTTTCCCCACTCGATTTTTGGCCGCTCGCTTTCTTATCTCCCATTGCCCTGTATGCCGTAACTCGTGGTGGCTCCGTCAGGCGAACTATTCTTCGTTTTTATCTCTATAACGTAGGCCTCTTTGGCGTTGGTGTGTCCTGGATATTTGTACCGATAAATGAATACGGTAATGCATCCGTGCCCCTTTCCGGGATTCTGGTTCTACTCTTTGTCCTATCTTATTCACTGACCTGTGTGCTGCAGGCGGTTCTGTATGCCCGTTACTTTAAAAGGCAGGGTCTGTTGGGCGCAGCCTCTTTCTCGGGGCTTTGGGTGTTGCAGGAATGGTTTCGATCCTGGTTCCTCACGGGATTCCCGTGGTTGTTTGTTGGTTATGGCGCGATGGGCACGCCGCTGGAAAATATTGCACCGGTTGCCGGCGTGTTTGGCGTGAGCCTTGTTGTCGTATTGGTAGGAACGAGTCTGTACCTTGCGGTCGCGCATCGTTCTTGGCAATTGTTGATCCCAGGGTTTGTACTGTTTCTAGTGAGCCTTTCGGCCAGTCATCTTACTTTTACCCGATACGAGCGAACGGTGTCCGTTTCCCTTATTCAGGGAAATATAGACCAGCATTTAAAATGGCAACCGCAAAATCGTGGGCCAATTGTTGACCTGTACAAGCAGGCCAGTGAGACCGAATGGGGCCGTGACCTGGTGGTTTGGCCAGAGGCTGCGATCACGCTGTTTCGTGAGCGAGCGGCTAACGTGCTGGAAGATCTTGATAGACTCGCCGCAATGTCAGGGACTGCCCTTGTTCTTGGCATTCCGGATCGTCATGAATCCGGGGGCTTCCAGAACACCGTGATTGTTTTAGGCAACGGAGAGGGACAATACGTCAAACGCCGACTGGTACCGTTCGGTGAATATGTTCCCCTTGAAGACTATCTCCGCGGCGTCATTGGGCTTTTCAATTTGCCGATGTCGCACAATATGATAGGTCCAGATAAACAGTCGCCGCTGATAGCGGGGGGTAATCGGCTGTCACTTTCAATTTGTTATGAAGTGGTCTATCCAGATTTAGTCAGATCATCCGTTGAATCACCGGATCTGCTGGTGACTGTCAGTAACGATACATGGTTTGGTTCATCTGTTGGGCCATGGCAACATTTTCAGATGGCAAGGATGCGTGCCCTTGAGAATGGTCGCGCCATGATTCGGGCCACCAATAACGGTGTCACAGCGTTGGTGGATTATCGTGGCGTGGTGCAGGCGCGTCTGCCGCAGTTCCAGGCCGGAATCCTGCGCGGAGAGGTCGAGGTTCGGTCCGGGTTAACGCCTTTTAGCCAATTTGGCAGCTACCCTGTTCTTTGTTTCTGCCTGCTTTTGATTGGGATTACCTACCTGCGGCGAGATCAGTGATATGCCCTGCCATTTGCATCCTGTAGAATTCCCGGTTTTTCGGCACATTGACTTTTCATTTGGGAAGGGTGTATTCAGCGCTGAGCTAAAAAAAGGCCTTTGAGCGAACGTAAGCATCATAATAATCACAAGCATTAGTGAACATAGACAGAGCCATGAGCGAAGATAATTACAGCCATACCGACATTGAAAGAAAAGTTCAGAAGCACTGGGCCGACAACGGCAGCTTTGAGGTCACTGAGAACAGTGACAAGCCCAAGTTCTATTGCCTGTCGATGTTTCCCTATCCAAGTGGCCAGTTGCACATGGGGCACGTTCGAACCTATACGCTGGGCGATGTGATTGGTCGATTCCAGCGACTCAAGGGCAAGAATGTGCTGCAGCCAATGGGCTGGGATGCGTTTGGGCTACCCGCAGAAAATGCGGCAATTAAGCGAAACATTCCGCCTGCGAAGTGGACCTATCAGAACATTGCGCATATGCGGGCCCAGATGAAGGCACTTGGGTTTGCCTTTGACTGGAGTCGAGAGTTCGAAACCTGCGACCCGCAATACTACAAATGGGAGCAATGGTTCTTTACACGCCTGTTTCGAAAAGGCCTCGTTTATAAGAAAGCAGCTTTCGTCAACTGGGATCCGGTTGACCAGACCGTCCTTGCAAACGAACAGGTCATTAACGGTCGCGGTTGGCGCTCTGATGCGCTGGTTGAAAGACGCGAACTAGCGCAGTGGTTTGTGAAGATCACGGACTACGCCGAAGAGTTACTTGAAGATCTGGATAAGCTTCCTGGCTGGCCTGACAAAATCAAGACAATGCAGCGCAACTGGATTGGGCGGTCTGAAGGCGTAGAAATTAAATTTCAATTAGATGCTGTTGAGTCTGTCTCGGTCTATACCACGCGTCCTGACACCCTGATGGGTGTGACTTATCTTGCGGTAGCACCCCAGCACCCCCTGGCGGTATCAGCAGCCAGTAGTAACCCCAAACTTCAGACATTTCTTGATGGCTGCAACCAAACTAAAGTTGCAGAAGCGGACATGGCGAAGCAGGAAAAGCAGGGCATGCCCACGGGCCGAAATGTCATCCATCCCATAACGGGTGAGCCTGTGCCTGTCTGGGTCGCTAATTTTGTCTTGATGGAATACGGTTCCGGTGCCGTCATGTCAGTACCGGGGCATGACCAGCGGGATTGGGAGTTTGCCAAGAAATACGGCCTGCCAATCAAACAGGTCATAGCGCCAGGTGAAGGTAGCCAGGCAGACTGTAACCTGGATCTGGAAGCGTTTACTGAGCGTGGTGTGCTGGTGAACTCTGGTGAATATGACGGGTTGAAATTCGATCAGGCTTTCAAGACGATTGCCCAGGCGCTGGTTGAGAAGAATTGTGGCGAAAGACAAACCAACTATCGTTTGCGTGATTGGGGGGTTTCGCGGCAACGCTACTGGGGTTGCCCGATTCCTATTATTAACTGTGATAAGTGTGGCGCGGTTCCTGTGCCCGATAAAGACCTGCCGGTAGTGCTACCGACGGACGTAGAGTTTGAGGGCGTTGGGTCTCCTATCAAAAAAATGAAGGACTGGTACCAGACGAGCTGCCCTAATTGTGGGTCTGTTGCTATTCGAGAGACTGATACATTTGACACGTTTATGGAATCTTCCTGGTACTACGCCAGGTTCGCGAGTCATAACCACAGTGAGGGCATGCTTGACGATCGCGCCAAGTACTGGACGTCAGTGGATCACTATGTTGGTGGAGAAGAGCACGCGATCCTTCATCTTCTGTATGCAAGATTCTTTCATAAGGTGATGCGTGATGAGGGTCTGGTCGAATCAGATGAACCCTTCGAAAAGCTTTTGGCGCTGGGAATGGTGCTCCAGGGCGGAACCAAGATGTCCAAGTCAGCCGGCGATGCCGGTGATCCACAACTTTTAATGGACCGGTTTGGTGCCGACGCCGTGAGGATGGCGATGATGTTCGCGGCGCCGCCTGAACAATCCTTTGAATGGTCAGAAAATGGCGTTGAATCAGCCAACAAGTGGCTTAGAACCAGACTTTGGAATACGGTCGTCGATCATCTTTCGGGTGGAGCGATGCCACCACTGGATATTGCTTCACTGTCGAGCGAACAAAAAGACCTTCGCCGGGCGGTGCACGAAACGCTGGCAAAGTGTGAAGATGACTTTGGTCGCCGGTTGGCGTTCAACACGGTCGTGGCTGCCGTTATGTCACTGATGAATCAGGTCGCTAAATTTGAGGATAGTTCAGGCCAGGGTCGAGCAGTCGTCCATGAAGCCCTGACCGCGGCGGTGCTGATCATGTCACCGATCACCCCTCATATTTGTCATGCGCTTTGGCGCATGTTGGGGCTTGGGGATATTGAGATTGCTGACTGGCTGGCCGTGGACGAAAGCGCGTTAGAGAAGTCAGTGATTGAACTTGCTGTGCAGGTAAACGGTAAACTGCGCGGAAAAGTTGAACTCTCACCGGATGCAGATCAAGATGAGGCCACGAGGGTTGCCAGGTTGCAGGATAATGTTGAAAAGTTTCTTATTGACAAAACGATTAGAAAAACCATCTACGTACCGAACAAGATCCTGAATTTTGTGGTTTCTTGAAAGTGTAGTCAGATATGTTGTGTTGGCGACCCTGCTAGGGGTTGCTGGTTGCGGTTTCCAGCTTCGCGGCACCGAAGTTGGCGGTGTTGAGGTGTTGAATATCGTTGGTGCCACGGTCGCACCGCTCAGTTCAAGAGCCTTCAGGCAAGCCCTCGAAGATAGAGATATTCAGATCGTGCCGGCGGGCGCTGGCGTTATTTCAGTTCATCTGCTCGATGAGCGATCCGATCGCAGGTCGGTGGCAACCACGGATTTGTTTAACGCGGCAGAATATGAACTCCGGCTTGAGCTTGATGTATCTATTTCCCGGGGCGGAAGCTTCTTGCTTGAAGACGCCACCCTGGTTGCCCAGCGAGTCTACGCTGTCGATTCGAACAATCTTTCCGCCAGTTACGAAGAACAGGCCCAGCTATTGTCTGATATGAGGGTTAACTTGGCTAAGCAGTTAATTCGTCGGGTCAATTTCCTCGCCGGGCCCGCGCCTTGATACGGTGAAGATCTACGCTAACAAGCTGGTTGAAACATTAAAGCAGAAAAGTTTGCGAAGCTTCATTGTCAGTGGCGATGAGCCGCTTCTCGTTCAGGAAAGCTGTGATCTCGTTCGCCGTGGACTCAAAGCGCAGGGCTTTGTTGAACGGGACCTTTTCTATGCAGAATCCGGCTTCGACTGGAACAGCCTGTTATACAGCAGTAACAGCATGTCTTTGTTCTCTGAGAAAAAGTTGATCGAGGTTCGTTTGCCGACAGGCAAGCCGGGTGATGCGGGGGGTAAGGTTTTGACCGAATTAGTGTCGAGTTTGTCCGAAGATAACGCTCTGCTGCTGGTACTGCCGCGCACGGATCAGTCAACACAGCGAACAAAATGGTTCAAGAGTGTTGAAGCGGCGGCTGGATTTGTTCAGGTCTGGCCAATCGAGGCAAAGGAGTTGCCCAGGTGGTTGGAAAATAGGTTTCGTCAGGCTGGATTAAAAGTGACCCGGGATGCCGTGCGGGTGATGGCGCAGCGGACTGAAGGCAATCTTTTGGCTTCAGTGCAGGAAATTGAGCGCCTTAAACTCATTGTTGGTGAGCGAGAAGTTACTGTCGATGATGTCAGCGTAGGCGTTGCAGACAGCGCCCGTTACGATGTCTTTAAACTTATTGATGCTGGGTTGGCAGGTGACATAAATCGCTGCGTTCGAATGACGACGGGGCTTAAGGCTGAAGGCGTAGAACCGCTATTTATTGTTAACATGTTGGTGCGCGAAATCAGGTCAATGGAGAGCATTAAAACGGCGATCAATCAGGGCGCTGGTCAGCGAGAAGTCTTTAAGAAGGCCCGGGTGTGGGACAAACGAGTTCCATTGGTCACAAAATGCCTGGATCGACACGATTCGCAGTCACTTCAGGAGATGCTGCTGCAATTGGGGTCAGTAGATCGAGCTGTAAAAGGGCTGGAGTCCGGCGACCCATGGCGAAAGTTGCAGGATGTCGTATTTAGGCTTGCAGGGCTCCGTCTTTGAATCAAGCACCGGCCTGTCACATGTTTTACTATCAGGGGTTTTATCATCAGGCCTGATGCTCAGGTATGTTGCTATTCGTCTGGGCTTGTCATTGGTATGCCTTGTATCTGGCAATAGGTTAGGACTTTTTAGCTGCCTGTCTGGTGGTGAATGTCTGATGGTTGAATAGCATTTATGCCCTAATAACGCTATTCTTTGACCCTCCCACGGCAGCGCTATTGACCATCTATTGGTTGATCGAGTCGTAGGGTGAAGGTACCACAGACGGCTTCGATCGACGAAAAAGGGTCGATCAGAAGGGGTGGAATAAAACACTAGGATTCAATAGTTAGGTATAGCAGTGATGGCAGAAAAGCTCGGTGCATTGGAGGGGGATGGTATCCCTGATACCCAAGTTAGCGTAAGGGAAGTTTTTGGAATGGATGTGGATTTGCAGGTGCCTGCATTCTCGCAAACGTCTGAACATGTCCCTGCAATTGATAAAAGTTACCTGTTCGACCACGAGACCACGTTAGCAATTCTGGCTGGGTTCTCGCATAACCGTAGATGCATGATTCAGGGTTATCATGGAACTGGTAAATCGACGCACATTGAACAGGTTGCGGCTCGGTTGAACTGGCCTTGTATCAGGATCAACCTTGACAGTCACGTCAGCAGAATAGACCTTGTGGGCAAGGATGCGATTGTCCTGAAGGATGGCAAGCAGATCACGGAGTTCAAAGAGGGATTACTCCCTTGGGCATTGCAAAGAGGCTGTGCACTTGTCTTTGACGAGTATGATGCCGGGCGCCCCGATGTCATGTTTGTCATTCAGCGGGTACTGGAAGTGGAAGGTAAGCTCACGCTGCTTGATCAAAGCAAAGTAATATCGCCACATAAGTCTTTCCGAATGTTCGCAACGACAAACACCATTGGTCTGGGCGACCCCTCGGGGCTCTACCATGGCACGCAGCAAATCAACCAAGGTCAGATGGACCGGTGGAATATCGTCACGACCTTGAACTATCTGGATCGTGAAAAGGAAACCGATATCGTTGTTTCTAAGTTGCCGGATCTTGATCGCTGGACGGTCGCTAATATGGTGTCAGTCGCGAATCTTACGAGACAGGGCTTTATGAATGGCGACATTTCTATTGTCATGTCTCCTCGTACTGTCATCATGTGGGCAGAAAATGCCAAAATCTTCAATGATTATGGTTTCGCCTTCCGATTGACGTTTCTTAACAAGTGCGATGAAACTGAACGTGCAATCGTTGCTGAATATTACCAGCGATGTATGGGTGACGAGTTACCGGAATCCAGTGCCAACGTGGTACTCGCCTAAGGTTGTAATGTGATTACCGATGATTCAATGGAGGGGTTCAAGCAAGCCCTCACCTCCACGATGCGCGCCATCTCTGGTAACGAAGAGCTGCAGGTAAGTTTCGGCCGTGGTAAGCCATACCTGCAAGGTAATCGTGCGCGAATACCTGTGCCAGATGGTGGCATGACGACTGAGCAATTAGCTTCGCTGCGAGGAAATGCAGACAGGTTTGCTCTTCAAACGCGATTCCACGATGACGACATGCATCGTAAAAGCCGCCCCATTACCGGCATTTCACAAGAAATCTACGACAGTGTCGAAGATGCTCGGATCGCCTGCATTGGTAGTTACTTAATGAAAGGTGTGGGCGACAATCTGCATGCGCAGTTACTGGAGCATTGCACGAATCAGGGGTTCCAGCAGGTAGAAAGCCAAAGCCAGGCACCATTGGGTGAAGCACTCGGCATGTTGATTCGCGAAAAAGTCACTGGAAGGAAGCCGCCCGTCGGTGGTGATGTGGTGCTTGATCTGTGGCGAGATCATCTTGAATATGTATTAAGTGACGATTTGTTGGATCTAGAGAGCTTGATGTTTGATCAAGAAGCTTTTACCCGACTTGCGAGGAAAATGATTTCAGACCTTGGTTTATCTGACGAATATGGTGAAGACCAGTCCGATGGTGAGTCCGAGGAACAGAACAACGAAGAAGAGGACACACAGCCCGAGTCCGGGGACGAGGCGGCCGAGCAGGACATGAGTGGCGATTCGGATCTGGCAGATGCGATCGAGGGTGAGGTCCCTGTAGATATGGACGCTATGGAAATGGCGGAAATGGAAGGCGATGAAGATGATGCTGGTTCTCCACCGGATATGGCCGGCGAACAGAACTGGCTTCGCCCCAAGGTGAATACCTACAAATCGTTTACCGATCAGTTTGATGAAACCGTGGTGGCCGGGGAGCTTTGTGATCCTGTTGAACTGGAGCGGTTGAGAGGTGTACTGGACAAGCACCTGCAGAACTCCCAGGTCATAATTGGGAAGCTGGCGAACCGTCTGCAACGTAAGTTAATGGCCCAGCAGAATCGAACATGGGAGTTCGATCTTGAAGAAGGCATGTTGGATACGTCGCGACTCACCAATGTTATTACTGACCCTTTTCATCCGTTGGCGTTCAAGCAAGAAAAAGACATGAAGTTCAGGGATACGGTGGTCTCTCTGTTAATTGATAGCTCTGGGTCCATGCGAGGCAGATCGATTACCATCGCAGCGATGTGCGCAGACATTCTGGGGCGCACCCTGGAACGTTGTTCGGTGAAAGTAGAAATTCTGGGGTTTACGACGCGCGCATGGCGTGGTGGCCAGTCCCGTGAGCTTTGGTTACAGCAAGGCAAGACGGCACAGCCAGGACGTTTAAACGATTTGCGGCACATTATTTATAAGGGCGCGGATATGCCCTGGCGTCGGGCACGCACTAATCTTGGCCTAATGATGAGAGAAGAACTGCTTAAGGAGAACATCGACGGCGAGGCGCTGCTGTGGGCTCATAATCGAATAGTAGGACGACCGGAAGATCGGAAGATCTTGATGGTGATCTCCGATGGATTGCCGGTCGACAATTCTACCTTGCTGGTTAACCCAAGTAATTATCTTGAGCAGCATTTGAAATATGCCATTGACCAGATTGAAAACCAGTCAGCGGTTGAACTCGTGGCAATTGGAATCGGGCACGATGTCACTCACCATTACCATCGAGCGGTGACCATCACTGACGCGGAGCAACTTGGTGATGCGATGACGGAACAGCTTGTTGATCTGTTTGACGAAGAGTCCAACAAGAAGAACCGGCCGGTGACATCGAATGTCACCTAAGGATAATCGTCTGCCTTTGCTGACGCTGCTTGAAAATTACCTAAAGGCCTGCCCCGCCGAATCTGAGATGACTTCTCGCTACATCGCTTTTGTGGGCGAAAATAAGGATTGTTTTGAAAGATCCTTGTCCATCGGACATGTCACCGGGTCTGCTTTTATTATCGACAATGCTTGCAAGCAGGCTTTGCTGACGCATCACAAAAAGCTGGATCGCTGGCTCCAGCCTGGCGGTCATGCTGATGGGGATCCCGATGTGGCAGCGGTTAGCCTAAAGGAAGCCGAAGAAGAATCTGGCCTTGAAGCGCTTAGTTTTTATATGCCTGAATTACTGGATGTTGATATTCATAGAATCCCTGCCCGAAAAGAAGAGCCAGAGCATTTTCATTACGATTGCCGCTTCCTGCTTCGCTCCAGTGGTTCGGACGATTTTATGATCAGCGATGAGTCTAATGATCTTGCTTGGGTGCCGTTTGGTGACATTGTTCAGTACACCAATGAGGAATCTATTCTTCGTATGCTGAAGAAAACGCTTAGAATTCTCTCCTGCTGAGTAAGCGGTATGGCACTCGTGCTTTTGTAAGTGCTTTTGTAAGTGCTTTTGTAAGAGCTCTCGTAAGTGTTCTCGTAAGTGTTCTCGTAAGTGCTCTGATAGGCGCAATGACGTTAACCCAACTGCGGATTTATTCAAACAGATGGCATGCCACCTGACGAGCGCCGGACAGCGTTATAAGTTCAGGCGTCTCAACCCGGCATCGATCCATCACTTTGGGGCATCGATCGGCGAAACGACAACCTGCTTGTACGTTCACCGGAGAAGTGATCTCGCCAATAATGGGTTTAAACGCACGCCGACGTTCAAGATTGGGGTCCGGTTCAGGGTTCGATTCTACAAGAAATTGTGTGTACGGGTGTTGTGGATCAAAGAATACGTCGTTAGAGGGGCCTACTTCAGCCAGTGACCCCAAGTACATGACCGCCATTCTATCCGAAACATAGCGAACCATTGATAGATCATGAGCGATGAAAAGAAGTGTCAGTCCCATGGACTGCTTAAGTTCGTCGAGCAGGTTGATCACCTGGGCCTGCACCGACACGTCCAGCGCGGAAATAGGCTCGTCACAAACCACAAAACGCGGTTCTATGATCATTGCCCGTGCGATCCCAATCCGTTGTCGTTGACCGCCCGAAAACTCATGTGGATATCTCGACATATGATCAGCACTTAAACCCACTCTCTCCAACCAAAAGGCAACCTTGTCCCGAATCTCTGAGTTTGATTGCTGGCCCTGGATGCCAGGACCTTCGCCGACGATATCTAGCACTGTCATCCGTGGATTCAGAGAAGAATAGGGGTCCTGGAAGATCATTTGCATTTGCTTCGAATAATGCAAGTGGTCCTTAGTTGAAAAGCGCTTTGGTAATCGTTCGCCATCGTAGTACGCCTCTCCCGATGTCTTCGGGTGCAGGCCGATTAGCGCCTTGCCGAACGTAGATTTACCCGAACCGCTTTCGCCAACTAGTCCCAAAATCTCATTTTCATCGATCGTTAACGAGATTCCGTCAACTGCGTGCAGTGTCTGGCCTCTACCGATGGTGAAATGCTTTTTAAGCTTCTCTGTCCTAACCAGCATCTTGATCCTCCAGTTGGTGGAGTTCTTCAATGTTGGGCGCTTTAGCGTGGTGCAGCCAGCACCTGGCTTCATGCGATTCGCTGATTTTGGTCGTAGGCGGTAAGTGTTCTGCGCAGACTGCCATGGCATAAGGACACCGGGCGCAGTATCCACAACCAACCGGTGGCTTGAACAGGTCTGGTGGGCTACCCAGGATCGGTGATAACGACTTATCGCGATCATGGGTATTCGAAGGCATCGCTTGTTTCAAGCCGAGTGTGTAAGGGTGGCTTGATCGATAGAAAATGTCATCGACTGTGCCTGACTCTATGATCTGACCCGCGTACATGACGGCAACACGATCAGCCATACGTGCCACAACTGCCAGGTCGTGGGTGATCAAGATGATCGACATATTCTCTGTTCGTTGTAATTCCAGCATGAGTTCCAGGATCTGCGCCTGGATGGTGACGTCGAGTGCCGTTGTCGGTTCATCGGCGATCAGGATTGCCGGATTGCATGCCAGACTTTGCGCGATCATAGCGCGCTGAAGCATTCCTCCGGAAAATTCAAACGGATACTGTTTTGCGCGTTTTGGGGCCTCGGGTATGTGGGTTCGTTCCAGAAGTTCAACGGCTATTTTGAATGCTTCCTGGTCTGTTTTACCCCTATGTACTTTCAATGTTTCCGCGATCTGGTCGCCGATCGTCATGGTTGGGTTCAGGGAAGACATAGGATCCTGAAAAATCATCCCTATTTCTACACCGCGAAATTTATTAGCCTCTGCGGCCGGTAGGTTCAGGATGCTTTTACCATTTAATGTGGCAGTACCGTTGGTAATCCTTCCGGGAGGCATTGGTATCAATCCCATCAGGGATTGAACGGTGACGGATTTTCCGCACCCGGATTCCCCCACTATCGCGAGCGTTTCGCCACGGGTGACATCGAAGCTCACGCCTCTGACCGCTTTAACTGTTCCGCCATAGGTCGCGAATTCTACTGCTAGATCCTTGACTGAAAGTATCGTATCCATCGTCAGTCTCGAGACCTCATTTTTGAATCTAGTGCCTCAGTCAACCCGTCACCCAGCAGGTTGAAGGCAAGTACCGTAATGCTGATAAGTACCGCAGGGAAAATGAGTTCATGTGGATGGCTTAACATGGTTTTTACGCCCTCATTGCACATGGAGCCCCATGAAGGCGTGGGTGGCGCAACGCCCATACCAATGAAAGATAGAAATGCTTCAGTAAAAATAGCCGCAGGAACCGCGAAAGTCAGCGTCACTAGAATCACGCCCATCGTGTTGGGGATGATGTGACGCAAGACTAGGTAGTGGTCTTTAGCGCCCAGTAGTTTTGCCGCTTCGATGTAGCCTTCTTCCCTGATCTGAAGTACTTGTCCCCGGACCAGGCGTGCCGTCGATGGCCAACTAAGCAGCACGAGGGCTAACAGCATGGGCATGATGCCGCTCTCCCCGGGCCCGATGCCAAAGGCAATTTTGAACAGAATCATAAATAGTAGGAATGGAAGCGCTACCACAAATTCTGCGAACCGCATGAGGAGACCATCAACTCGACCACCGAAATAACCGGCGAAACCGCCGTAGATGATGCCCACAAGTACAAACAGAAACGGGGCCACGATTCCAATGAAGAGCGAGACTCTTGCGCCTTCCATCAAGCGAGCCAGCATGTCCCGGCCAAGGTAGTCAGTACCCAGGGGGTGAAACTCGATGGTAAGACTGTCTCCGATATTGACGTCGTAAGGGTCTGTGATTAGTCCGCGTTCTACCGCCTCGTCCGGAGTAAGGGCAAGTGCTGGTGTCAGGGTTATTTGGCTGTAAACCTCATATTCGTCATAGCCATCGGTTGGAACAAGTGAGTAGTAATACTCTCTTGGTTCCAGGGACAGCCGGTCTTCATAGCTGAGTTCGTCTCCGTAGGTTGAGCCCAGCGGTAATCCCAGGTCGTTAAAGTCCCTGGGCGCGCGGTTGTTTCTATACACGTTGTAACCATCGGCGCCGGGTACCGGGTCCCAGCTCAGCCTGACGCTTTGGGTCGTCGGCGTATCGGCTGTGCTAAAGCCCGTTGGCGCTGGTAGCGTGGAGGCGGCCTGATCCGGGCTTGTATAGTGATCAAGCTGAATACCATCCCAACTCTGGTAGGGCGCGATGACGATGGCGGATTTAGCCCAGGCTGGCGCCTGTGAAACCTGGTTAAGGTTCTGCAGCGCCGGGTTAACCGCCCATAGGAGTGGGCCGATTAGTGTAAAGACACCGAGCAGGATAATAATGCCGAGAGAAATAATTGCCCGCGTATTCTTTTTCAAACGAACCCATGCATCCTGCCAGTAAGACAGCGAGGGCCGCGTGATTTGTTCGGTTTTTTCCTGCCGCGCGAGGGGCTCAAAGTCTATTGCTGTTGGTTGAAACAAACTCACGACAGTCGGACCCTGGGATCGATAAACCCGTAAAGAATATCAACGATAATTACCATCAGCACCAGGAAAGCACCATAAAATACTGTGGTTCCCATGATGACTGTGTAATCAAGTTGTTGCACAGCCTGAACAAAGTATCGCCCGAGCCCGGGTATCGCGAACACCAACTCGACGACAAAACCGCCGGTTGTGATTGCCGCTATCTGTGGTCCTAGTACGGTGATGACCGGAAGAATAGCGTTGCGTAGCTGATGCTTGAAAAATATCCTGGTTGGAGACAGACCCTTGGCGCGGGCTGTTTTTATGTAGTCCTCGTTCACGACCTCAAGCATGGAAGACCGCATTAGCCTTGTCAGCAGTGCCATTGTACCTAGGCCCAAAACCAGAGAAGGCATCAGCATGTGCCAGATTGTTCCCCAACCGGCGACGGGAATAATGGACCGTCCGAATAGACCGTTGAGATTAACCAGAAACAACTGGCCGAGCGCAGCAAACACAAAGGAGGGAACCGAGATGCCCAGGATAACAAGGAACATGATCACGATGTCAGGAAGGCGGTTGCGATAGATCGCGGTCAGAGCGCCCCATAAAACGCCACCTGTCGCAGCAAAAAAAATAGCCAGAAGCCCCAGCGTTGCTGAAATGGGGAAGTGGTCGCGAATAATATCGTTCACTTTACGGTTCTGTTGGGTGAACGAGATGCCAAAATCACCGTGAAGCATATTGTTTAGAAAAATAAAGTATTGCTCTGTCACAGGCTTGTCTAGCCCGTACTTAGCTTCAAGGTTAGCGCGAATCTCTGCAGAGACAGCCTTGTCATTCATCAACGGATCACCGGGGACCTGGTGCATTGCAATGAAGGTAGCGGTTGCGATAAACCAAACAGTGATAACACCAGCAAACAGCCTTTTAAGCGTGTAGGCGAGCACTGTTAGGGAATGATCCTAGCGTAGGTAAAGTCCGGATCCGGGCCGATTACACGCCTGGCAACGCCCTTAATTTTAGGGCTTAGCAGGTAGATAATACCCTGTTCATACTGGGGTAAGACGACCGCGTCATCAAACAGAATCTGCTGTGCCTTGCCCATTGCATCCATCCGGGTCTTGGGATCGGTGCTGTTCATCGTCAGACGAACTAGTCGATCGTACTCAGGGTTGTTGTAGCGCCCACGGTTGTTCATATTCCAGGAAGCGAACAGATCTCCGAAAGTCAGAATGTCGTCAAAGTCCGGACCCCAGCCCGCCCCGACGATGTCAAAGTCACCGGCAGTCATTTTTGCCAGTCTTTGCTTGAACGTTTGTACGTCTATCTTTAACTCGATGCCTAACTTATTTAACAGCACGCCTTGAATGTATTCGCCTTGCTTGGTCGCAGTAGGGCTATCGCCAACGAGTAAGACAAGGGGTGGAATTGGGCCGATCTCCTTGACAGCTAGTTCAAGGTATCGTTTTGCTTCTTTGATGTCATAGCCAGCCTGTGGTGCCGGGTACTCCTTACGAAACTTGTCATTCACACCGTTTATCCAGACCGGGAATAGGCTTTCACCTCTCAGGTTTCCGGGGGTTGCAAGGACTCTATTGACCATTTCGTCGGGGTCAAAAACTGACTGTATAGCTTTCCTTAGATTCAGGTTGTCTGTGGGCTTACCTGGCCTATGATTATACTCAAGGAAAAAAGTAGAGCCCGTTGTGAAGCGTCTGATACGGAAACGCTGGCTTAGCGCATCTTTATAGGTTTCTCCGTCAAGCCGCGTGAAACCTATCTTGCCGTCTGTGTAAAGGTTTAACCGGGCGCGAGTATCGGCGGTAATATAGTCGACGTTAATCGCATTCAAGGAGATGTTCTGGCGGTCCCAGTAGTGTTCGTTCTTGACCATTTTTAACGATGCACTGTGGGTCCACTCAGTCAATTTAAACGGGCCGTTGTATAGCAGGTCTTTAGCCTCAGCCGCATATTGGTCACCGCGAGATTCGAAGAAATCCTGTCGAATGGGGTAAAAAGTGTTGAACACTGTTAATTTTACGAAGTAAGCCGTCGGTCGTGCCAGGGTGACCTGCAGAGTTCTGTCGTCGAGTGCGACCACCCCCAAGTCAGTAACGGGAAGTTTTCCTTCGTTTACCTCTGCTGCATTTTTGATGGGTGCGAGGATGAATGCATATTCGGAGGCAGTCTTTGGGTCGACAACTTGCTGCCAGGCGAAAACAAAATCATGAGCCGTGACAGGCTTCCCATCGCTCCACCTCGCGTCTTCGCGTAACCAAAAAGTGGCGGTCTGTTCATCCATCTCCCACCGCTCAGCGACCCCGGGTATGACGTTTCCTCGTCGATCGTAACGCACGAGTCCCTGCATAAGGTGACCTAGCACCATGCCGCTGACCTGATCCGTGGCCTTTGTGCTGTTTAGTTGTGGGGGTTCCTGCGTGAGGGCGATGGTGAGTGTACGAGACTCAAAATCAACGGCGTCGGAAGCTTGTGCACCCAAACTCCAAGTAAGAAAACAGATCAGGAAAGCTTTTGAGGGGGATAGTTTCAATGGATAGTTTTCGAAAATCTTGACCGTCTTAGTGTATCATTGGTTAAGATCTCGGGTTAATTTTATTAGCCTTCTTTTCCCTCCACAGACCTGATAACGCATAAAGCCCATTGGGATGTTATTTAACGTTTAATCCCATCGAGCGGTCAAAGCTTAACCAATCTAAACGCTTACGGCGAACTAGTGTCCTGGTAACAAATATTCTTCATTAATGGGTCTTTTCTATGAGTCGCTTAATTTTATTTATCCTGATGTTAACCGTTAGTTTCGCGAATGCAGGGCAGAATTTCGATCACAACACGCTCGGTGCTAATGCGTTGGTGCCCAACAACGTTGTGCGAAAATCACTTGATGAGGCTGTGGCTCAAAGAATTCTAGGAACCCCATATACGGCATTCTACCGGGTTGATGGAGAGGTTAGTGACAATAAAATGTTATTGAACAGGCTAAAATCCAAAAGCTCTTATCCAGACGAATCTTTGGCTCAGATAGCCTTGGGTGTGGCGAGTTGGATCGAGTTTCCCTCTTATTCAACGGGTTCTAGAATCAAGCCTAGAGCTTCTGCCTACATTGCGCTGTATAAAGAGGTCTTGTCTGATTTAGAGGTGAAAGGTGTGATGAAAGTGCCGACATCTGTTGATGCCGACCCAAATACCCTTGTGGTCGTTGTGATAGATCGCAAAGACAATTCAAAAGCGACTAATTCGAATATCAGAGATGCTAATGCCGAATTGGGTCTGCGCGACGGTTCAGACGTGTACCTCTTTGAGCTTGCGATGTAACGCCCGTTATTCCACGCGGATACCTGCTGCCTCCAGGCGGGTACGTAGTGGCGTTAGTTGGTCCTCGTATCGTTTCCATCGTAGTACTGATCGTGCATGTATTTTTTCTCGGACCTGCACTGAACTGGCGGTTGTTGTAGCGGTTTCGTTCTGCTCAAAGTTTAGGCAGGCGTCTTCAAAATCAAGGCCCAAGCTATCGAGTAGGGTTCGAGTCTCATTTTCTGAGTCATTGACCAGCGTTTCGTATTGGACTTCAATGAGTTGCTCGCCTAAAAGGGTTCGCCAATGGCTGAAAAGCTTGTCATGGGCCAGGTAGTAGCGCGCCAGATCATCCTGGTTGTAGGAAAACTTGTAAGCCCAGGTGAATGGTTGCTTGTAGATAGCGAAACACGAGTCCATGGGGTTGCGTTTCAGGCGAACGATCCTTGCGTTCGGAAAGGCTTTGACGATAAACCCAATGTATAGAAAATTATATGGTAGCTTCTCGACAAATAGAGGTTTGTCGCCAAGCAGGTAGCCGACTGCGTCCAGATAGCCATTAGCGATAGCGGTTGCGTCCATGGGGGCCAGAGCATCAATCATTTCCGGGGTCATTTTCTCGACGCTCGGTATACCGCTTAAGGTTCTCATGATGGATTCAAGGTACTTCGTTTCGCCAATGCTTTCGACGCATGAGTGACTAGCGAGGATTCGTTCCGTTAGCGTTGTGCCAGTTCTTGGCAATCCCAATACGAATATGGGTGATTTGTCCCGACGCTCCAACGATGACGACATTTTTCGATCAGCCAGCCACTCCGCGGTGCAAGTGTCCATAATTTTCTGGATGAGTGTTTCATCCCGGCTGACGTCGTAATTTGAAACAGTGGTCGCTGCGTCCCCGGCTTGTTGATAGAAGTGAAAAGATTCGTCCCATTGCTCAAGGTCTTCCAATTCTTTTGCTAATGCGTAGTAGATAAAAATATTGCGATGAGGGGGCAGTGTCGTCTGATCGAGAACTGCCTTCATCTGCACGATGTGATCGTCATTTGTTGCTCGTTCGAGGCGGGACAGTTGATAATGATTTCTCTGGTGGAGCGGGTTTTTCTCCAATAGCGATAGGTAGATCTCGCGGGCGTCTTTAATCTTCCCCAGGAAGATGGAGCAAGCTGCCAGGTTTCCCCTAAATAGATCGATACCTGGTTGGAGGGCATTGGCCTTCTGATAAAGTGGTAGCGCAAGGTTTGAAAGGCCTATGTCCGTGTAGATTGTGCCGGCCATGTCCAGATAGCGGGGGCTGTTGGAAAGCGCCTCCGTGTAATTTCCCAGGAGCGTAATGGCTTCTACGTTTCGCATGGAAATGACGTATTGGCTCGCGAGTTCGATGGCGGCGTCGTATCGAGCGGCGTCCAGAGACAATGCTTTTTCGAAGGCTTCACTGGCGATGTTTGGATGTTGGGCAGCTTTCTCTACTAAACCCTTGAAAAAGTACCCTTCTGGATTTGTAGCGCTTAGCCTGAGCAATTCGTTTGCGCAAACCTCCACTGTTCTCCAGTCGCGAGCCTGTGTTGCCTTGCGGCCCAGTAAACTCAACTGCTGTGAATTAGTCGTCATTAAATTGGCCTTTTGGGGACAAGATTACACGGTGTTCTTAATGAACCAAGCCGTGGGGATTCTACCAAAACCGGCTTGTTCTGGCTCGATTTTTCAAAAGTGATACTATTGAAGCTTCTCAGGAGTGACCTCTAGCTCAGATTTCGTGTAGGCTCCGTAGAAGACGCGTCAGATTTACGCCCGTTGTGAAGCGGTTGCCAGCGTTGCTTTACTTATCATCTTGCCAAGTGTTTTTTTATGTCTGATTCGATATTTGACTCGCCCGCTCGCGCCAATGAATGGGACCGATACTGGAGAGGCAGTTCCAGTGCAAACGCCTATAGTGCGGGTGGCTCTAAGCACCCCGTGTTACAGCAATTCTGGCGAGAACTGTTCATGGCTTCGCTATCAGAATATCCGCAAGGTCGCATGATTGATCTGTGTGGGGGCTCCGGTGCAGTGCTCTCTGCTGCCGAGGGGTTGTCGGTATCGGAAGGCACAGAGTTAATCTCGCTGGATATTTCTGTATCGGCGTTGGCGCTAGTGGTTCAAAACTACCCCTATGTACAAACTATCGCCGCAGATGCTGCGCACATTCCCCTTGAATCCAAGACCATGGATTTGGTTTCAAGTCAGTTTGGTATCGAATATGCGGGTGAACAAGCGATGTCAGAGGTCGCCAGGCTACCACGTAAGGGGGGAAAGCTGGCGCTGGTGCTGCATCATTCAGACGGGCTGATTCAGCAGGAGTGTGCCTCCAGCGCGGATGCCATTCAGCGACTTATAGACAGTGATTTGATTTCAATGGCGCTGGATATGTTTGAAAAAGGCTATTCTATGCTCAGAGGGGCAGGTTCCGACGAATTCCACTCGGCCGCAAGGGCGGTTAATCCGGTGTACCGTTCCCTTGAGCCGATCATGGATGAGCATGGTGTGCACGTTGCAGGGGAAACAATAGCGACCCTTTACAATCGGATTGCGGAGATTCAAAAAAACTTGCCGCGTTACGAGGAAACAGAGGTCATTGGCTGGCTTGAAGCAATGGCTTCCGAACTACCGGCGTACGCTGATCGAATGGTCGCGATGTGTCAGTCAGGTCAATCACCGGAGCAGTTTAAAAGCTTTTGCGCTCATTTATCTCAGATGAATTATCGAATCCAACAGGCGCACCCTCAGCAGATTGCTGACACGACACTGCCCTTGGCGTGGATGTTAGTTGCCGAAAGGTCATAATGAAGCGCCCGCTATCACAATCAATCGTTCAAATTAAAGCATGCTGATAGACACTGATAATTTTCAAGTCACCGTACCGTCATTGTTATTTGATCCTCAGTTTCATGTCTTTGACTTTTCGACACGAAAAGGTGGCCTTACAAAGTTTCTGCTGGTCGAGGAAAACAAGCTTTCACAAGCGCCGTTTATTGACATCCGTTTTGAAGCCTTTGCCGCGGGAAATTTTTCAATCCCTACTGACCGTTTGTTTTCGATTGAGGATCAACATGACATTGTTCGGCCTCAGCCAGTCTATATTTTTCATCACGCTTTTGTTTGTTCTACTTTGTTGGCCCGTTGCCTTAACCAGGTAGATGCATTTTTCAGTCTTAAAGAGCCATGGATTCTTCGGCGTCTCGCGGATTTTAAGAGATCATCTGGGAATAAAATGTCCCCCGAAAGGTGGCGATCTACTTTTGTGAACTATAACCAGTTGCTTGCTAAAAACTATTTGAGCGGTCGAATACCGGTCATAAAGGCGACTAATGTGGCCAACAACCTGTTGGTAGATGTTTTGAGATACATGCCAGAGAGCAAGGTCCTTTATCTGTATTCCGATTTAGAGAGTTTTTTGATCTCTAATTTGAAAAAAACGGCTGATACGCAAAAGAAAATGGCAGGCCTGTTGGCTGGATTTCTTCTCGATAATGACTTTGGGGAAAAGTATTCTGCTGGCTTGAATATCGGGAAGCTCTCCTTTTTGCAAATTTGCAGCCTGGTCTGGGTCGTGAACTTGTATAGTTTGCAGAGGGCGGTGGGGGAAGTAGGTGCAGCAAATGTGCGAACGTTGGACATGGCCACGCTATTGGATGATTTGCCGAAGACCGTCAGTGAAGTGAGTCGTTATTTCGGTCATAAGAGCAATGCACAAGAACTCAGTAGCATGATGGCCCCGCAGGTCGTCAGTACGCATGCCAAAGATCAGAGTCAGCGTTTTGATGTAAATCTTCGTGGTAAAGAAGCGCTGATTATCCTGGATCGATTTGGCCGGGAAGTAACGAGTGTAAAGCAATGGATACAGCCACTGATTGACGAGTTGGATTTAACTTCCTCAATCGAATCGCGAGCGCTAATGATTGGCGGATCGCCCAGTACAGGAGAAGTTTTGTGTTGAATCCAAACCTGGATCTTAGTGCACTCGCGGAACAGTATCAGATGAAGAAACGCTTGCGCATTGAGAGCTTTCTTGACGCTGAAGTTGCCGGGAAGATCTTTCAATATTGTCAGGAAAGTGTGAAATATAATCTTGTTTATTCGCTGAACGGGCAAAATTCCACCATGCCTATGGACGAACTGGCGACGCTGCCGGCGTCGGAAAAAAAAGAAATGAACCTGGAGATCATGAATGCAGCCAGTAAAGGGGCGGGGTTCCTCTACTGCGGATACATGATGGATAAGGTGGTTGAAACAAACGATGAAAAGCTGCAGTTTCTTCACGAGGTGTTTGAGTTTTTCAACGGCGACGAGCTAATTTCCGCGATACGAACTATTACAGGTGAAACAAGTATCGTGAGTGCGGATGCCCAATACACGAAATTTACACCGGGACACTTTTTGACGAGACATCGCGATGTCGTCGCGGGTAAAGACAGGCGAGTCGCGTACGTATTTAGTGCTACCTGGGGCTGGCATCCTGATTGGGGTGGTCTGCTGCAATTCTATCAAGAAGACGGTACCCCTGAAGATACGTGGACACCGGGTTTCAACACGCTGTCGTTGTTTGATACCAGCTATATACATTCGGTGACCTATGTCACCCCATTCGCCCAGACACCAAGGCTGTCCTTAAGTGGTTGGTTCAGGGGGCCTGCTAATCCGGTTGTGGCTAAAGAAGTCTGGAATATAAAGTCCAATCTGACGTCGTAATCGAAAGGAAATTTAATGTCAGACAATAGTCAGAGTGATGTTGATCAAAGCTCGAAAGAGCAGCTAGATGCTGCGGTCAACGAACTGATCAATAGTAATGTCTTTGAAAAGGCACGTATTGAGGCGCGGATTGTTTGGTTAATAAAAGGCCAGGTGATGCTTGCGCAGGTCAGGGAAGCCAGCGGTAGCAAGCCCTTTCGATGGTTAATCACTGGAAGTATCGTCCCCACAGATCATATCGACTCTAGCGTGGCTGAGCTTCCTCGCGATGCGGCCAGGCACTTTTGCCTTAAGTGGCAGCTTGGTGCAGAAAATGTGCGAAACTTGCCTCATGAAGCACGTAAAGCGATGCGGCATCTTGATCTCAATGAGATGGGTCAACAGTTGATTCACCAAGCCGAAACGCTGCACGACTTGGTTTCTGATGATTCGTTTTGGTAAGGAATACGCGCAAAAAAAAGGCCGCTCAAGAGCGGCCTTTTTCGTGTTTTACATCTGAACCTTTATTTGTCTTCCATGCTCCATGAAAGACGAACGAAGTATCCACGACCAAACAAACGATAGGTCGAGGGGTCCGTTTTGGCATTAAAGCCAAGGTCGATGTAAGGCGGCGCTTCATCAGTGACGTTGTTGATACCGGTGCTAATACTCACTCCACTATTGGGATGCGTGTATTTAAACGTCAGGTCGTGATAAAGCTGAGAGTCTACCTTCTGAGTGTATCCAA
>Ga0209192_10000469_pt1 | contig 39500 bp, 42 predicted proteins | sample ArcticOcean_MG_C_11_FD_187433 | JGI IMG/M metagenome (GOLD analysis project Ga0209192, IMG submission 187433) | Marine microbial communities from western Arctic Ocean - ArcticOcean_MG_CB2_154 (SPAdes) (version 2) | ecosystem: Environmental > Aquatic > Marine > Oceanic | place: Arctic Ocean... | reverse complement strand
ATCTTATTGCACTCATAATATTTCCTTAATTTTTATGGGGGTTAATTCACCTAATGAAAAAATAATAGATTTTTAACTCTTTAAATACTTACTTCTATACAAATTATACTAAAATTAATTTAAAAAATTCATTCTTTATTTATATCATAATTATAATGTTCTCATGATTTTTTTTAAGTTATAATTTGAAACAAATAACTTAATATAAATATATGAAAAATAGAGACGCTCGAACAATTACTGAAATTCAAAGCCATATGGCAAAAGCCAAGTCTAGTGTTAATGTTGGTATGCCTTTTGCAGTAGATGAATATTGCTGTTTAGTTTGTAATGCATATTTTACAATTAAAATTTTTCCAGATGATTTACCAGTTATTGAAGATATGATCCAGTTTTTTAGGCATCTGGCTAGCTTTAACAACGTAGCTACGCTTCAGAAAATTTTATCTGATACTGATAATTTAACAAAAAATGTTCAAGACCTTCATTTACCAAATGATTTTCAACCAGTTTTACAAGACGAAGTTAAAAATAAATTAAGAACTCTTTACAAGCTCAAAGCAACTAAAGACAGTCGTGTCCACAACTTAGAAGGTGAGGAGTACGATAATTTTTACGCAAAATATTCTCGAGATTTAGATAGTAACTGGATTAGAAATTCCCAGAGGTTTGCTAGCTTAAATTTGATAAAAAAATCGAGAATATTAGATATTGGCTCTGGTTTTGGTTTTTTTTCTAAAATCGCTACATTTAATGGTCACGAAGTTGACTCGTTGGATATCCCCAATGCAAGCCCAATCCTTAAAGCAGGAGCGGAACTGCTAAATATAAAATTACATGAGTTTACAGTCAGGAAAAATACACCGCTATTAAAATTTAAACATAAATTTGATGTTGTTACTGCTTTCCAGATTTTTTTTAATGAACATACTAAGAAGGACCTTTGGAATGTTGATGATTGGAAATATTTCCTTATGGACATACATGATAATATTTTAGCTGATGGCGGATCTATAGTTTTAGCATTCAATATGGAACATAACAATTTAATACCGATAGAAGTTGATGGGGAAGTTATACCATTAGGGACCAAGGCATTAGAAGAGTTTTTTAATCCATTCTTTATTGCATTACTAGGTATGCACCGTTCCAATAACAAGGTGACGGCTGTGTTAACAAAAGCTAATATCAAAATGGCTTGTCAATCCCAAGTGTTTAAAAAACAAAGTTATTCTATAGATATTAAAGCTAGTAAATATGGAGCCTAAATTTTATATAGACTATCCTCAGGAAAAAATCCAACAAGGTGTGAATCTTTATCAGTGTTCAATTTGTAAAGAAAGTTCTCTAAGTATAAATGGTTTATTGGGTAACCATAAATTAGATTGTAGTTATAGAATTGACAAAGAGAAGCTATTGAATGGAAAAAAGTGATCATGATTGCTTAAATGCAATTGAATTCGCTTTGGTTGGAAAATGGGGTGATGCGCATAAGATAGTTCAAGACCTTGAAACACAAAATGCTCAATGGATTCATGCGGTTTTACATAAAATTGAAGGAGATGAGGGCAACAGTCGATATTGGTATTCTCGCTCTAGTTTAGAGGTCTACGAATCTTATCTGGATTCAACTAAAGAATTAATGGCGATTAAAGAGCTGTTAATTTAAGATTTACTATTTTAAAATAATTTCATATATTTATTTAGTGGCAAAATTTCCAACCTTGACTCATCAAGATTCATATTAAAAATATGCATATTCATTTCTTCATTTCATATAAGACTAAATACTATTATATAAGATAAAATAATATAATTATACTTATAATCAATAGCTTAAGTAATTATTTATTATCTATTTTTTTATATGAAAGGTAGTTGATTTATTATTGAGTCTTATATAAGATATATATAAGTTAATAATAAAATTCCAAGGATATTTTGATGAATCCTCTCTATATACAGGTAAAAAAAAGAATAACTGAAAGTTTAGTCAGGGCTGAATGGGCACCGGGTCATTCTATCCCAAGCGAGATGGAGTTAGCAAAAAAATACAACGTAAGTCAAGGGACAGTTAGAAAAGCGATTGATGATCTGGCTGCAGATAAAATTCTTATTAGACGGCAAGGTAAAGGTACTTTTGTTTCAACACATAATGAAGAAAATATTCAACTACGATTCTTAAGGCTCACTGAAAAATCTGGGAAAAAAGAAAAGCTAGAAAATAAGTTAATTTCTTTTGAGAAGGAGAAAGCGAGTAATCGAATAGCAAAAGCTTTGGGCGTAAATACCTCATCAACTCTTATTTCATTAAAAAGGTTACTTACTTTTAATGGGAAACCACTTATTTTAGATTTTATTAAGATTCCATCAGTTTCCTTTCGTGGCTTAACATCTGAAAAGGTTATAGAAAAAAAAGGGTCAATGTATCGGATGTATGAAACTGATTTTGGCATTCAGATGCTGCATGCAGATGAAAAAATTAAGGCTGTATTAGCTAACAAAGAATCTTCTTCTTTGCTTGGTATTTCTGAGAGCTCACCATTGTTAAGTGTTGAAAGACTGTCATACACTTATGATGATAAGCCTATAGAGTGGAGATTAGGTTTATGTGTCACCCTTGATCACTATTATAAATCAGAATTGGAATAGGAATAAAATGAATAAAAAAATAAAGGATGCACTTGATTATCATGAATTTCCATTCCCTGGAAAACTATCAGTAAACCCTAGTAAACCTTGTGATACTGCAGATGATTTAGCTTTGGCTTATACGCCAGGTGTTGCCGAACCCGTTCTTGCAATCGCTCAGGATCCATCTAATGCTTATCGCTATACCAATAAAGGTAATTTGGTAGCGGTTATTACTGACGGCTCAGCTGTTTTAGGTCTTGGTAATGTAGGAGCTTTAGCAGGCAAGCCAGTGATGGAAGGTAAAGGTGTATTATTTAAGCGATTTGCGGATATTGATGTTTATGATATCGAGATTGATTGCTCAGACCCAGATGAATTCATTCAAACAGTTATTAATATTGCACCTACTTTTGGAGGTATTAATCTAGAAGATATTGCAGCTCCCCATTGCTTTTATATTGAATCAGAATTGAAAAGACGCCTAGACATCCCAGTTTTTCATGATGACCAGCATGGTACAGCGGTAATTGTAGCTGCTGGATTAATTAATGCTCTTGAAATTCAGAAAAAAAATCTATCAGAAGTTAACATAGTTTTTTTAGGTGCCGGGGCAGCTGGATGCTCATGCGCCAGGCTGCTTAAATTAATGGGTGCCACAAATATAGTATTGGTTGACCGAAAAGGCGTGCTAAATAAAAAAAGAAGTGATTTAAATAAATATAATCATGACCTTGCAGTGGAAATAGAATGTGAAACATTAGAAGATGTAATGAATAATTCAGATGTATTCATTGGTGTGTCTGGGGCAAATCTCCTTACTCCAGCATTAATTTCTAAAATGAATCAAAATCCAATCATTTTTGCACTTGCCAACCCAAATCCTGAAATTTTACCTGATGAGGCCCATGCTGTTCGTGATGATATTGTTATGGCGACTGGACGCTCGGATTTTCCAAACCAAGTTAATAATGTTTTAGGTTTCCCTTTTTTGTTTAGGGGAGCATTAGACGCTAAAGCAAAAGAGATTACTAATGACATGTTAATTGCCGCCGCGACCGCTTTGGCTAGACTTGCCAAGGAGGACGTTCCGCAAGCAGTTTTGGATGCATATGGGGTTAAATCTATGTCTTTTGGAAGAGAATATTTTATTCCTAAACCTTTTGATCCAAGACTTATTGATTGGGTTGCAAAAGCTGTAAGAGAAGCGGCCTAATTTTGGTTTCTAAACAAATTAAAAATTTAAATCTTTTTTCAATTAGACTTCCTTTGCCCGCGCTGGTGTCAATTCTTCATCGATTGAGTGGCGTTCTATTGTTCTTATTAATGCCTTTTCTTACATTGGCTTTCTGCAACTCAATATCATCAGATTTAAATTTTAACAAGACAGCACTTATTTTGAATACATTACCGGTAAAAATTATTCAATTATTTTTTATTTGGGCTTTAATTCATCATTTGATGGCTGGTTTACGACATTTATTATTAGATTTGCAAATTGGTAATGATTTAATTGTAGCTAGATTTAGCAGTAAAACCGTTCTATTGATCAGTTTTTTGTTGACAGCTATTCTGGTTTATTGGGTATGAATATTGATTGGATAAAAGAGCCTTTTGGAGGCATGACCCAATGGGTATATCAGAGATTCACAGCTTTATTCATGATTTTTTATCTCTTGGCCATGGGCATTTTAATTTTAAATCACCCTGTTTCTCACTATATAAGCTGGATTTCTATGTTTGATATTTGGCTGGTACGCTTTGGAACTTTAATTTTTTTTTATGTAATGTTTTTTCATGCCTGGATTGGAATACTTCATGTCACAGAGGACTATATCAAAAATTTTACCGTCCGTAGAGCGGTCAATTTTTGTTTTTTAATGACGATAATTTTTCAGCTTTTAATTTTAAGCTTTTATTTAATTAAATGAGGCTATCTGATGCTTAAGCACTTTACATTCGATTCAGTTATTCTTGGAGGAGGCGGATCAGGGCTAACTTCAGCAATTCAACTTTCCAAAGCGGGGCAAGATGTCGCAGTAATTTCAAAAGTATTTCCAACTCGCTCACACACTGTTGCAGCTCAGGGAGGCATCGCAGCAGCTTTAGCAAATGTATCTGAAGATAAATGGCTTTGGCATATGTACGATACTGTGAAAGGCTCAGACTATTTAGGCGATCAAGATGCAATTGAATTTATGTGTAAAAATGCTGCTGAGGCAATCTATGAGCTTGAGCATATGGGTATGCCTTTCGATAGGAATGACGATGGTAGGATTTATCAAAGACCGTTTGGCGGGATGACTAAGAACTTTGGTGAATCATCAATATCTAGAACTTGTGCTGTTGCAGACAGAACTGGCCATGCAATGCTTCATACTTTGTATCAAAAAAATATTGAGCTTGAGACGAAATTTTTTGTTGAATGGATTGGTTTAGATTTAATTCGAAATCAAGAAGGAGCAGTATTGGGAATCGTGGCGCTCGAACTTAATACGGGAGATCTAGCCATTTTTCATGCTAAAAATACCATTTTGGCAACTGGCGGGGCCGGACGTATTTTTCAAGCTAGTACCAATGCATATATCAATACGGGAGATGGATTAGGTATGGCTGCGCGCGCAAATATTGCATTAGAAGATATGGAGTTTTGGCAATTTCATCCGACGGGAATTTTAGGTGTTGGTATTTTGATTACTGAAGGTGTTAGGGGTGAGGGTGGTTATTTAGTAAATTCAAATGGTGAGCGATTTATGAATAAATATGCTCCGAAAGCTAAAGACCTTGCTAGTCGCGATGTCATATCTAGAGCAATTGCTACCGAAGTTAATGAAGGGAGGGGTATAGGTCAAAATAAAGACGGTGTTTATTTAACATTATCTCATTTAGGCGAGTCACTAATAAATGAAAAGTTACCTGGCATTCGTGAAACTGCAATTAAATTTGCTAATGTCGATCCTGTTACCGACCCTATACCAGTTATGCCGACTGTTCATTATATGATGGGAGGCATACCTACAAATCTTGATGGGCAGGTAAGGGATACAGCTAATGGATCTATTGTGGATGGCTTGTATGCCGTTGGAGAATGTGCATGTGTATCTGTACATGGTGCAAATCGTTTAGGATCAAATTCTTTATTAGATTTGGTAGTATTTGGAAGAGCGGTAGGTTTAAATATTATTAAACATTCAAAAAATCAAAAACATAAGACATTGCCTAAAAATGCCGCAGAATTTACTTTAGATCGATTAGAGAACTTAGATCAAAACATTGATGGTGAGAGTCCAAAAGAGGTAGGTGATGAATTAAGGCAGGTCATGCAGAACCATTGTGGCGTTTTTCGATTTCCAGAGTTGCTAGAAAAAGGGCTAAGGGAGATTCAAAATTTAAGAAAAAAAACTAATAATCTAGAAATTAAAGATAAGTCAAAAGTTTTTAATACTGCTAGAACAGAGGCATTAGAGATTTCTAATTTAATCGAAGTAGCCGAAGCAACTATGAGTTCAGCACTTGCCCGACAAGAAAGTCGAGGCGCACATTCAAGGTTTGATTTTCCAAATCGTGATGATCAAAATTGGCTCAAGCATTCACTATATAATTCTATTGAAAAAACTATGTCATTTAGACCGGTAAACTTAAAGCCACTAACGGTCGAATCATTCCCACTAAAGGCAAGGGTGTATTAAGCATAATATGAAAATTTCAATCTATCGATTTAACCCTGACGAAGATAAAAAGCCATATATGCAAAGTTATGATTTTGAGCCTTCGGAAAAAGATGTGATGCTTCTGGATGTTCTAATTAGAATTAAAGGTATAGATGATTCTTTGTCAATGAGGATGTCATGTAGAGAGGGCGTTTGTGGCTCGGATGCAATGAATATTAATGGTAAGAACGGACTAGCCTGTGTAACAAAATTAGCAGACCTAAAGCAACCTATTGTTTTAAGACCAATGCCAGGGCTACCTATTGTTCGAGATTTAATTGTGGATATGACTCAATTTTTTGATCAATATAACTCAGTTAAACCATATTTAATAAATAAAGAAACTCCTCCAAAAAAAGAAAGATTACAGAGTCCAGAAGAGCGAAAAAAGTTAGATGGACTATATGAATGTATCTTATGCGGAGCTTGCACAACAGCATGCCCATCATTTTGGTGGAATCCTGATAAGTTTGTCGGTCCTGCTGGTTTACTTCAAGCATATCGATTTTTAGCAGATTCAAGAGACAAAGGTTCTGAGGAGCGCTTAGTTGATTTAGATGATCCTGATCGATTATACCGTTGCCATAACATTATGAATTGTGCTGACGTTTGCCCAAAAGGTCTTAATCCATCAAAAGCAATCTCTAGTATAAAAAAATTACAAATCACCAAAAAGAAAAGTAATCTAATAAAATCAAAAAAAATCTTTTCAATTATGAGCAAACCTAGTGAGCATTGATAATAAAATTGAATATCGATGTAAAAGAGGCCACTTGGAATTAGATTTAGTTTTAAATAAGCTTTATAAAGAATCAATCACAAAAATGTCAACTCAAGATAAGGTAAAGCTTTTAAGTTTTCTTGAAATTGATGATCATGAATTATTGAAATTATTAACCAGCCCTGAAAGCAATTCTAGTAAAGATATGAATTCCTTGCTAAAGTTAATTAAAAATTACACATATTATAAAAGTAAAAAAGGACATATAAATCGATGAAAAGTAATTTAAGAACTGAAGTTGATGCATTTGGTTCCATAGAAATACCAATGGATAAGTATTGGGGAGCACAAACTCAACGTGCCATTATTAATTTTCCGATCGGGTGGGAGCTTCAACCAATTTCAATAATTCACGCTCTCGGCTTAGTTAAAAAAGCTTGTGCGATGGCAAATGAAGAAAGTGGTAAATTAGATAGTAATAAAGCAAATGCAATAATTCAGGCAGCAGATGAGATTATTGATGGAAAGTTTGATGATAATTTTCCTTTGGTAGTTTGGCAAACTGGTTCTGGAACACAATCTAATATGAATGTAAATGAAGTTATATCTAATAGAGCAATTGAGATTCTTGGAGGAGTTATTGGCTCGAAAGACCCAATACATCCAAATGACCATTGCAACATGAGTCAGTCTTCAAACGATACCTTTCCTTCGGCAATGCATATAGCATCTGCTTTGACTATTAATAATTTATTTTTACCAGCCCTGAACAAGCTCCATAAAACTTTAGAAATTAAAGTAAATGAATTCGATGGTATTTTAAAAATTGGAAGAACCCATCTAATGGACGCGACTCCAATAGCATTATCCCAAGAATTCTCAGGTTATGCACATCAAATCAAAATGTCTATCCAGCGAATGAATAATATACTTCCAAGAATATATGAAATTGCCCAAGGGGCTACAGCTGTTGGGACAGGCCTTAATACAAAAAAAGGATGGGATAAGTTGGTTGCAAGAAATATTGCTAATTTAACAAATCTACCTTTTGTTTCTGCGCCTAATAAATTTGAAGCTATTTCAAGTCATGATTCAATGGTTGAATTGTCGGGGGTCATTAAGACTTCATCAGTATCTTTATTTAAAATAGCAAATGATATTCGATTGTTAAGCTCTGGTCCAAGGTGTGGTTTGGGTGAGTTAAATTTACCAGAAAATGAACCAGGAAGTTCGATCATGCCCGGAAAAATAAATCCAACACAAATTGAAGCCTTAACTCAGGTATGTGCACATATTTTTGGAAATGATGCTGCTATAGGGTTTGCTGGTTCCCAGGGACATTTAGAATTAAATACTTACAAACCAATGATAGCTTACAATGTACTTCAATCATTGCAGCTTATTTCAGATAGTTGTATCGCATTTAATGATAATTGCCTTGCTGGAATAACTGCTAATAAAGCAACTATTGATAAACTAATGAATAACAGTCTTATGCTAGTAACGGCCTTAACTCCTTTAATTGGTTATGACAAAGCATCTCTAGCAGCTAAAGCTGCTCATGAAAATGGAAATTCTTTAAAAGAAGAGGTATTAAAAACAGGTTTGGTTGATGAAAAAACTTTTGATCAGGTTGTTAATCCTAAAAAAATGATTGGTCCTCAGTAATATTATTTTTTATGCTTATATTGTTGTGAGCAAAAAGCCCTAGTTACATCTTTAGACCTCAATGATTCATGCCTCAGATTGCTATTCTTCATTCTTTTACGCCACAAAGTATAACTTCCTGCTTTTAATTCTTTCTTCATTAACAATTTTAAATCACTTTCATTTAAACCGTAAACCCTTAGTATTGAATCTAAAGATGTCCTGTCTTCCCATGCCATCTCGATAATTCTGGATGTATCAGATTCACTAAATTTTTTTCTAGTAGCCATTTTTATCCTTTAATCTACTCATCAACTTTTGACCTGATGTTTTTTATAAGAGTTCTGATTCGACTTTCTAAATTAAGTTTAATTTTTGAAGAAATAATAAAAAAATCTTCTGCCCTTTGTCCGAGAGTATTAATTTTAGCATTATGAATAGACATTTCTAAGGAGCTAATTTCTTTCACAATAAGACCTAAGAGATTTATTCTTGAAGCGCATATGACTTCTAGTTGATAGCGGTTAGCTTTTATTTTTCTACAAGTTATTTGGGAGTTAATTCTATGATGTTTGACTTGAAGCGTTTTTCTATTTACAGGGATAGTTAATTCAGGTTGTTTGTTTAATAAATATTCTGTTAGTTCTTTTTCAATATGTTGAAAATAATGCGTATATCTAATAGATTCGTTTGGGATGTCAATAAGATTAAATACATCCAATGCGTAATGTTGTTTGGTGGTTGTAATGGTGGCCTGAACAATTTCACTTTTTATGCTGTAGAAAAAATCAGTAATCTTGGCAAAAAGAGCCTCAGCATCTCTTGTAAAAATTAAAACCTCTATACCTTGACCATCTGAACCATGTCGAACCTTCACAATTGGCTTAGTTTCTTCAAGGTGAGGTAAGAGGACTCTTGAATGCCAAGCTATACTCTTTCCTTCAAAACGTAAAAAGTAATCCTCACTTAAATTAACCCATAATTTATTATAGTTTTGTGAGTTAATTGAATACTTTGCTAATATTTTTTTTGCTATTTCCTTCCTTTTGGTGATGACCTCTGATGGATTTAACTTATCCTGGGCTAAGTTATTTTTTGTTTCTAGATACAAAGTTCTCAGTAAACTTGCTTTCCATTGATTCCAGACATGAGGACTGGTACCTCTTATGTCTGCAATGGTTAGAAGATATAAAGCATCTAATCTATTTTGGGTTTTAACAAACTCTGCAAACTCACTAATGATGAGTGAGTCAGCTAAGTCAGACTTTTGTGCAACACTCGACATTTTTAAATGTGACTTAACGAGCCATGCAATTAAGGCTTTATCTTCAACCCTAAACTTCATTATCTTTCCAAATCTTAAAGCAATTGTTTCTCCTAGTTCCGAATGATCACCGCCACGACCTTTCGCGATATCATGAAATAAGGCTCCAAAATATAATATATGGGGCTTTTTAAAGCTTTTAAATATCTTATTACACTCTGGAAACTCATGTTTCCATTTTTCCAACGAAAAGCGCCTTATATTTTCTATGACATTTAATGTATGCTCGTCAACTGTGTAGGTATGAAATAAATCATGCTGCATCTGGGCTACGATTTTGCCAAATTCTGGTATAAATTTTCCTAAAATATTACATTTGTTTAATAATCTTAATGAGCGACTGACTTTATTTTTACTTTTAAAAATATCTAAGAATTTTTTTTGATTATATGGATTACCTCTATAAGTCTTATCTATTTTTTCGGATAGTGTGTCTAGAGCTCCTAGTAGATTTGGTCCAAATCCTTTAACTTTTTTGTGCTCTTGGAATAAAAGGAAAATATCTAATATATATGGTTTTATTTTAGTAGTTTCTTTTTGGTCTAGCTCTATTAAATCGTTGTATACATAAAATGGTAACTCATGCTTTATTGATTTCTTATTCCGAATATTTGGATCTAATCTTTTTATAACAATCTCATTGAATAAAGTTATATAATTAACTGATTTATAATAACTTTTCATAACAATTTCACTAGATTTTTTACTTTTGGTATTTTTAAATCCAAGCTTAGCTGCAAGTTCATTTTGTACATCAAAAACTAGTCGATCCTCAGTTCTTTTAGCTAAAATGTGTAAAAGTATGCGACGTTTTGTTATTTTGTTCTCATGAAGTTGTATTTTGTTAAATTCATCTTTATCAATTAAATTATTTTCAAACATCGCTTTGAATGTCTCACCTTTCCCCTGGCTAATTGATAACCACCTAACCATGTGTAGATCTCTTAACCCACCTGGACTTTCTTTTATATTAGGTTCTAGTTGGTAAGCAGAATCTCTAAATTTTCTATGTCGATTTGCTTGTTCCTGAAGTTTGAGTTTGTAAAACTTCTTTATTGATAATGAAGTATTTATAGCCTGCTTCATTTTATGAAATACTGCTAATGAACCAATAAGAAACCTGGACTCAATAAGGTTGGTTGCAGTTGAAATATCTGCATTAAACTCTTGCTTAGTTTGTTTAATATTGCGAACGCTATGACCTATTTTAAAACCCAAGTCCCAACAATTTGTAATAAATCGACTTATCTCTTCTTGATCAACTTCCGAAATCTCTTTTTCAAATACTATTAATATATCAACGTCAGAATATGGAAATAACTCTTTTCTGCCATAGCCACCGACTGCTATTAATGCAATACCTTTATTAATGTTGAGGGATTGCCAAACATTCACCATTATTCGGTCAACTAAAAGTGTTTGGTTTTTTAAATAGGTCTGACTGTTATGATTGTCTAGAAATTTTTCACAATGATGCGTAAATTTTTCTTGGTGTACTTTTTTAATTTGAGATAGCTCTGTCTTATTCATTTAAGAAATATTTTTATTGCTTAATTTTTCATAAAAGGTTTTGGGGTGCCATGAGAAACAGTTAAAACTTCATATGATGATTCTGTAACTAAAATTGTGTGCTCCCATTGTGCAGAGAGGCTTCTGTCTTTTGTTACGACTGTCCACCCATCGGGCATCATCTTAATATCTTTTTTTCCTGCATTAATCATTGGCTCTATAGTGAATATCATCCCTGGAACTAGCTCAATACCTGTGCCTATTTGACCATAATGGAGAACTTGCGGTTCTTCGTGAAATACTAAGCCAATACCGTGACCACAAAACTCCCTAACTACGCTAAAGCCATTTGATTCAGCATAGCTTTGAATTGCATGTCCAATGTCACCAAGATGGGCTCCTGGCTTCACTTTGTTAATTCCTATCCACATTGACTGGTAAGTGATTTCACATAGTCTTTTAGCTTGAATTGATGGGTCGCCGACAAAGAACATCCTACTTGTATCTCCATGGTAACCATCTTTGATAACTGTAATATCAACATTAACAATATCGCCTTTTTTGAGAAGTTTTGGCCCTGGAATACCATGACAAATTTGATTATTTACTGAGGTGCAAACTGATTTTGGATAAGGACTATGACCTGGAGGCGCATAATTAAGTGGCGCTGGGATAGTTTTTTGCTCATTAACCATATAGTCATGACAAATTTTATCAATTTCTTCAGTGGTTATATTGGGCTTTATGAATGGCGTAATAAAATCAAGCACTTCAGATGCTAATTTACCAGCTACCCTCATTTTTTTTATGTCTTCTGAATTCTTAATCGAAATTGACATTGAATAAAGTTTAATCCAGCTTAATTATCAAGTAATTATGTTATCATATGCGCTTTCGAATTAACGAAAAATTACACATAAACCATTAAGTTTAGTTGAGGGTGCTATTTACTAAATAGTCATTTTAAACGTAATGAAGTGATTAACCCTTACAAGGAGAAATACATCATGTCAATCACAATGAGACAAATGCTAGAAGCCGGCGTTCACTTTGGACACCAAACTCGCTACTGGAATCCAAAAATGGCCCCGTATATATTTGGGGATCGAAACAAAATTCATATTGTAAATCTTGAAAAAACATTACCAATGTTTAACGATGCTTTAAAGTATGCAAAAACTCTTGCTGCTAATAAAGGTCGGATTCTGTTCGTTGGAACTAAGAGGCAAGCTAGGGATATATTAAAAGAAGAAGCGATTAGGGCTGACTGTGCTTATGTTAACTACCGTTGGCTCGGTGGAATGCTAACAAATTTTAAAACTGTAAAACAGTCAATAAAGAGATTAAAAGAATTAGAGGCAATGTTTGAGGATGGAAGCACTGATAAGTTAACTAAGAAAGAAGCTCTAAATTTACAAAGAGAATTCGATAAGCTAGATAGGTCTATTGGAGGCATAAAGAATATGATTTCATTGCCTGATGCTATTTTTATTATTGATGTGGGTTACGAAAGTGGAGCTGTTGAAGAAGCAAAAAAATTAGGAATTCCAATCATTGGTGTTGTTGACACAAACAACTCGATTGAACATATCAATTATGTTATTCCAGGTAATGATGATTCAAGTAGAGCGATTCGTTTATACCTAAGAGGAATGGCAGATTCAATCCTTGATGGAAAAAATAAAGCTATAGAAGATCTTGCAAAAATGGTTGCAGAAGAAAAAGCGGCGGAAGACAAGGAAAAATTGTCATCATCTGACGAAAAAACTAGCTAAACTAGAAAATATAGGAGTAAATAATATAATGGCTGAAATAACAGCGAGTATGGTAATGGCATTGAGAAGCCAAACAGACGCTCCAATGATGGATTGTAAAAAAGCTTTGACTGAGGCGGGTGGCGACATGTCGAAAGCCGAAGAAATTCTTAGAGTGCGCTTTGGTAACAAAGCTACAAAAGCAGCGGGTAGGGTTGCAGCAGAAGGCGTGGTTAGCTCATTTATATCAAAAGACAAAAAGTTTGGATCATTACTAGAAGTTAATTCTGAAACAGATTTTTGTGCGAAAAATGAAGAATTCTTAAATTTTACAAATAAAGCAGCAGAAGTTATTGTTAATAAAAAACTTAATGATATAGAAAGTCTTGGTAAGGCAGAGATTGATGGGGTTAGCTTAGAAGATTTAAGAACTCAATTAATTGGTAAGATTGGGGAAAATATAACACCAAGAAGATTTATTAATCTTAGCGCTAAAGGTTCTTTGTATTCGTATATCCATGGCTCAAAACTTGGTGTTATTTTAGATTTGGAATCTGGTAGTGAAGAGTTAGGAAAAGATATTGCAATGCATATTGCAGCTACAAAGCCAAAAGCCATAGATAAAAGTGGTATTGATCCTAAGCTCATTGAGACCGAAAGAAGGGTAGCTACGGAAAAGGCAAAAGAAGCTGGAAAGCCAGAAGAAATCCTTACAAAGATAGCTGATGGATCCGTTAATAAATTTTTAAAAGAGATCACACTGCTTAACCAACCTTTTGTCAAAGACGATAAAATTTCAATTGAAACTCTTCTAAAAAATAATAACGCAACAATACACTCTTTTTATATTTATATTGTTGGCGATGGAATTGAAAAGAAAGAAGAAGATTTTGCAGCTGAAGTGGCAGCAGCATCCAAAGGTTAGTAAAGTAGAATAGGGGCTAATTTTAAAAGGATTGTAATTACAATCCTTTTTTTTAATCTAAAACAAGCTAAAATAACGAAATATGACAGATACTAAATATAAACGAATTCTTCTTAAGCTTTCTGGTGAAGCTTTAATGGGAAATGATGCTTTTGGAGTAAATCCAGAAATTATCAATAAAATAGTAAAAGAAATAGAGGTAGCAATTTCTATCGGTACTGAGATAGCAATCGTTATTGGTGGCGGAAATATTTTTCGAGGTGTTGCCCTTGGTGCTGCTGGCATGGATAGAGCTACGGCAGACTATATGGGGATGTTGGCAACAGTAATGAATTCATTAGCGCTCCAAGATGCTATGAAACATGCAGGAATTAATAGTAGAGTTCAATCTGCTATTAATATAGAGCAAATTGTTGAACCTTATATTCGAGGTAAAGCAATAAGGTATCTCGAAGACAAAAAAATTGTTATATTTGCTGCGGGCACTGGAAATCCTTTTTTCACAACTGATACTGCGGCAGCTTTAAGAGCTATGGAGATTAATGCAGATGTTATGATTAAAGCAACAAAGGTGGATGGAATATTTTCAGATGATCCAAAAAAAAACCCAGGTGCGAAATTTTACAAAACTGTTACCTTTGATGAAGCTATAAATAAAAACCTCAAAGTGATGGATGCAACAGCATTTACTTTATGTAGGGATCAAAAACTCCCGATTGTAGTTTTTAATATTTTTAAAGAAAATGCACTAAAAAATATTCTTCTTGGAAGAGAGGAAGGCACTTTAGTTACTATGAATTAAGAGAAGGAATTAAGAAGATGAGCGACGTTACAGAAAATGCAAAAGAGAGAATGCAGAAAAGTGTTGATTCTCTCAAGATAGATCTATCAAAAATAAGAACAGGTAGAGCTCACGCAGGTATTTTAGATCACATATCAGTTGATTACTATGGATCTCAAACACTACTTGCTCAACTTGCAAATGTTACAGTAGCTGATGCAACGACTATCAATATTCAGCCATATGAAAAGACTATGATTCAAACTATTGAAAAAGCAATTCGAGAAAGTGATATGGGTTTAAATCCAGCAACTTCAGGAGAGCTAATCCGTATACCAATGCCTGCTTTAACTGAAGAAAGAAGAAGAGATTTAATAAAGGTTGTAAAGTCAGAAGGTGAGAATGCAAAAATTTCAATTAGAAATATCAGACGTGACTCAAATGAAACATCAAAAAAAATGACAAAAGAGAAGGAAATCAGTGAAGATGAAGAAAGAGGGATGCAAGAAACTGTTCAAAAACTTACTGATGACTTTATTGTCGAGGTAGACAGGCTAATTGATGCAAAAGAAAAAGATTTGCTAGTCATATAGACTCGAGGCCTTCATCTGTTATATTTTTTTAAAAAAAGAAAACTAAATCCACTTAAAGCACCTAAGCATATTGCAGTGATTATGGATGGTAATGGTCGTTGGGCAAATAAAAGACTTCTTCCAAGGTTGGCCGGGCATAAAAAAGGTCTAGATGCGCTGCAGATAATAGTTAAAGCATCGGTTAAGCATAACATTTCAACTGTCACTTTATATGCATTTAGTACCGAGAATTGGAATAGGCCAGATGAAGAAATAAAAGGGCTAATGGCTTTGTTTTCAGACTCAATTTCTAGCCAAACCTCCAAACTTATAAAAAATGATATACGAGTTCGAATTCTTGGCGATACTAGTATTTTTCCAAGAGAGCTTCGATCTAGGATTAAGTACCTTGAAAATGAATCCTTTAAAAATAAAGGGCTAAATTTGAACATTGCATTAAATTATGGTGCTCGTTCTGAGATATTAATGGCAGCAAACAAGTTCTTTAAAAATTCAAAATTGTCAAAAATTTCAATGAAGGAAAAAGATTTGAATAATAATCTTTATACAAAGGGAATGCCAGATGTTGACTTGTTAATAAGGACTGGTGGGCAAAAAAGGTTGAGTAATTTTCTTTTATGGCAAGCAGCTTATTCCGAGCTATATTTTACTAATACTTTATGGCCAGATTTTTCTGAGAAAGATTTTGTAGATGCACTATATTTTTTCCAAAATACCGAAAGAAAATTCGGTAATCTTAAAGGTAATAAGTAATGCTGAAAGAAAGAATACAATCATCAATAATAATGTTTGGCTTGTTTAGTCTAACTTACTTTATCTTAGATTATGTTTTTTTTGAATTTTTAGTTCTAACTGTGGGAGGATTTTTGTTATATGAGTTAAGTAAGCTATTAAAATTAAGTGGTTTAAGCTTAATTATTTTTTTATTTTTAGCATCAACACCATTATTTATATATTTTATAGCCACCTTCACATCTAATTTTGGTAACTTCTTTAATCTCTCCGAGTATTTTTACTTCACAAACACTTTGTACCCATTTTTTTCAGTTTTTTTATCACTTTCAATTCCATTCTTAGCCGCTTTAAGCGCTATTTTTTGGCTATTTATTGCACCCTTAGATATTTTATATAAGAAATTATCCTCTAATTCGATAGTAAAAGTTTTTTATGGCTTGTTTTTAATTACACCAATGCTACTTTCTGTTATGACTATCTTTGTTATAAATAAAAATATATTACTAGTAATTATTTTAATGATTTGGATTGCTGATATCGGTGCATATTTTTTCGGGAAAAGGTTTGGTAGGATTAAAATAGCAAAAAAAATTAGCCCGGGGAAAACAATTGAAGGCTTATTCGGTGGATTTTTATCTAATTTAATTTTTATATTTTCTCTTTACATGCTTGGCTTTTTAAATATATTAGATGGTATCCTACTTGCCTTTTTGATCACTTCTCTGAGTTTGTATGGTGATATCTACGAATCATTTTTGAAAAGAATGGCAAATGTTAAAGATAGTAGTAATTTAATTCCTGGTCATGGAGGATTTTTAGATAGGCTAGATAGTTTTTGTCCTACAATTCCAATTCTCTTCGTTTTGCTAAGAACTTTTGGGTATGTATAAATGAAAACAATTTCAATACTTGGATCGACTGGCAGCATTGGGCGGAGTGCTTTAGATGTGATTAGACTTCATCCTGATAAATTTAATATTTTTGCTTTGTCTTGTTATGAGAATGAAGGTTTACTTCTTAAGCAAGCTATTGAATTTCGGCCACTATATATTGTTACTAAGGATGAGCAATCTCAGTGTAGATTAGTGGCATTAGTAAAAGAAAATAATTTAAAAATAGAAGTGCTTTTTGGATCAATTGGTTACGAGTTCATTGCAGGTCATGAAGACGTATCAACGGTTCTAGCAGCTATTACTGGTGCTGCAGGGTTACGATCAACATTCGCAGCAGCTGTTAATGGAAAAAAAATTCTTTTAGCTAACAAAGAGTCGATGGTTATGGCAGGTAACTTATTGTCTGAAGTTTGCTCTAAAAATAACGGTATTATTATTCCAGTAGATAGTGAACATAACGCAATATTTCAGGTTATTCATAACCAAAAAAATCCAGATGAAATTAATAAATTAATCTTAACGGCATCTGGTGGTCCTTTTAGAGAAACGAAGTTAAATAAATTAGAAGATGTAACTGTTGAGGATGCTTTGAATCATCCCAATTGGGATATGGGAAGGAAGGTGACTATCGATTCCGCAACCATGATGAATAAGGGATTGGAAGTGATTGAAGCCGCCTTTCTTTTTAAAATTAATTACAAGAAAATTGAAGTTCTCATTCATCCACAAAGTATTATTCACTCACTTGTTGAGTTTGTTGATGGAAGCACCCTTACTCAACTTGGAACTCCTGACATGAAAGTTCCTATAGCTTATGCACTAAGCTTTCCTGAAAGGTGGAGTTCAGGTGTGAATGGGATTGATCTTTCATTGACCCAAGATTTACAATTTGAATTACCAGACCTTAAAAAATTTAAATGTCTTAGCTTGGCTTATTCATGTCTAGAGCTTGGCGGAAGCTACCCAATCGAAATTAATGCAATTAACGAAATAGCAGTAGAAGCATTTTTAAATAAACAGTTAAAATTTACACAAATTTCTGAGTTGATTGAATCAGTTTTATCTAATGCTAAAAACTCAAACATCGACACAATCGAAGATATTTTAGAAGTTGATGGGGAAGCAAGAATTAAAGCGAAAAATCTTCTTAAAGGAACAAAGTTTGCATAGTGCTTTATCTTTTATAGTAACAATATCACTTGTGGTGGTTGTTCATGAACTTGGTCATTTTGGTATGGCGAAGTTTTTTAAAGTTGGCGTTGAAAAATTTTCCATTGGGTTTGGAAGGGTCTTATTAAGAAAAAAAATAGGGCTAACTGAATTCAGTATTAGATTGATTCCGCTTGGCGGGTTTGTAATGTTTTATCAAAATTCTAAATTAAAAAATATAAATTTATTCGAAAAAGTTTCCTTATTTAAAAGATCTCTTATTGTTTTAGCGGGACCTTTGATTAACTTTATATTTGCTTTCTTTTTATTATTATTTTTAAATCAAGGAGAGCAGTACAACATTCTTCCTAAGATAACCGCTATTGATTCTCAAAGTATTACCGCTGATGTTGGTTTTAAAATTGGTGATATTGTTTTATCTATCAATGATAAAAAGATTAATTCCCTAAATGACCATAAAAAAGCCCTTATTGAGTTTGCGAATAAAGATTTAAAGTATTTGGTTATTAGAGATAATAAAGAATTTATAATGAATATAGATCGTAATCAGCGTTTAGATCTTAAAAGAAATCAATCAAACTCCAATGGCTTATATTTTTTCCCTTCGGGACGTAATTCTTTGCTAATAAGCGAGGTTAGTGATAACTCACCAGCTTATTTATCAAACTTAAAGAAGGGTGACCAGATTATAAGTGTCGATAATAATATGGTCTATAACACTGATGATTTACTAGGCTTTATTAAAAATAAGGCAGGAGAAGAGTTACTTATTAAGATACTTCGTGGTACAGACAAATTATCAATACCGATTATTCCCAGATTGAGTGACCTTGGCGGCAATCGAAATGCTGTAATTGGCGTAAAGTTAAGGCCAAATCTGATTAATAAAGATGATTATATTTATTATTATAAAAACAATGGTTTAAAGATTATATCTAAATCATTTTATGATGTTTTTAATGGCCTGGAAATGGTGTATAAATCTTTCTTGAACATAGTTACTGGGAACATTGATTGGAGAATGCTTTCTGGACCAATCTCTATTGCTGAAGTGTCTTCTGAGACAATATCAATGGGAGTTATTACTTATTTTAGTTTTTTAGTGTTTTTAAATATAAATATAGGATTTCTTAATTTATTACCCATACCGACTTTAGATGGGGGTCAATTGTTTTTTTATGCGATTGAAGGAATTTTAGGAAAGCCTCTGAGTAAGGAAAAAATGATTATTTCTCAAAGACTTGGAGTGATTTTATTATTTCTTGTATTCACATTAGCAGTATATAATGACGTTTTTAATTTTATATTTTATCGATGAAGAATTTTTTAATTATAATATTTTTAATGGTATCAAGCTTTTCTGCATATTCAGCAGAAAATAGCTTAATTAGTGATATCAAAATTGAAGGCCTTCAAAGGGTTGAGCCGGGACTAGTTTTTAGTAACTTACCGTTTGAGGTTAATGACCCATTGGAAGCCGTAGATGTAAGTTCTACAATCAAACTTTTATATAGAACGGGCCAGTTTAAAGATATTTCGCTCGAGCTTGAAGGGAGTAAGATTATTATAATTGTCAATGAAAAATCAGTTATTTCAGAATTAAATTTTTATGGTGTTAAAGCATTTCAAGATGATAAATTAAAAATTGGCTTGAGCCAGATGAATGTTGCAGCTGGTCTTGTTTTTGATAAAACTGATTTAAAGAGAGTGGAGCAAGAAATAGCTAATCAATATTTGTCCCTTGGAAAATATACTGCATCAGTTAAAGCTGAGGCTATTCCGTTGCAAAGAAATAGAACTCAAGTAAATATATATGTTGAAGAGGGAACTGTTTCAAGAATTAAGGAAATTAATATTGTTGGAAATAGGCTTTATAAAAAAGATGATTTACTTGCACCATTCAACCTCAAATCGACCAATCTTTTATCTTGGTGGCATAAGGATGACAGATACTCAAAGATGGTTCTTAATGGGGATCTAGAAAAATTAAGAAGCTTCTATATGAATAGAGGATATCTTGATTTTAAGATTAATTCTTCCATAATTAGAATTTCTGAAAGTAAGAAATCTGTATTTATTGATATATCGGTTACAGAAGGTGAAAAATATTACATAGGTAAAAGTGAGCTATCAGGCAAATTTGAAAATGTACCTAAACATTCGTTGCAGGCACAAATTTCAACATTTAAAGGTCAAGTTTTTAATAGGGCTGAAGTAACCGGAACAACTGCTAGGCTAAATCAAATATTAGGTGAGTATGGATACGCTTTTTCTAACGCGAACGCAATACCAGATATTAATAAAGAGGAGAGGACTGTAAACTTTAATTACTTTATTGATCCTGGTAAGAAAATTTATGTTCGAAGAATTAATTTTTTCGGGAATGAAAAAACAAAAGATAAAGTTGTTAGAAGGGAATTAAGACAGTTTGAGTCTTCATGGTACTCAAAGTCAAGAGTTGACCGGTCGAAAGCGCGACTTTCGAACACACAGTATTTTGATTCTATCGATATTAAAACAGCCAATGTTCCTGGGGTAACAGATCAGATTGATCTTAATATTTTTTTAAAGGAAAGAAACACAGGGAAGCTGATGCTGGGAGCCGGCGTAAGCTCTGGAGAAGGTCTTGTAGGAACTTTTACTGTAAGCCAATCTAATTTCATGGGAACTGGAAACACGGTGAGCGCCTCAGTTAGCACTGGTGAGGTAAATAAAACATATGCCTTAAGCTATACAGACCCTTATTTTACTGACGATGCGGTATCTAGGAGTTTAGGTGCTTATAGAAAAGATGTTAATACCAATGATTTAGCAACTGCAACATATAATACATATTCTTATGGCGCTAACGTTGGTTTTGGCTTTCCTTTGTCAGAATACGATGCTGTTGGGGTTCACGCGACCCTAGATATAACTGAGATTGAATTGGGAGTTAATGCAAGTCAGGAGTATTTAGATTACTGTCAAAATATAAGTGGCAGTTCGTCAACTAATGGTTGCAACAGTGATTCATTTACTATTGATTCTGTTTTTGCTACAGATACTCGTAATAACGCACAATTTCCAACTAGTGGTTACACGTGGAAAGCGACGGGTGAACTTTCTATGCCAGTTTTTGATATGAGATTTTATAAGTTTGTAGCTTCAGGAGAGAAGTACTTTCCTCTACGTAATGATTTGACTTTCAAGGTAAGAGGCCAAGCTGGCTTCGCAGATAGTTACGGAAGTAAAAAATATCCTTTCTTTAAAAACTTTTATATGGGCGGTCCAAAAAGTGTAAGGGGTTTTGATCAGGCTTCTATTGGCAAAAAAACACTTAATGCTGTAACAGGCAAATATGAAACAACGGGCGGTAAACATTCTGCGTTTGCTAGTGCTGAGTTATTCTTCCCCCCTCCAGGATTAAAAAACGTGAAAAGCTTTAGATTAAGCACTTTCATTGAAGGTGGTGGTGTTTTTAAAAATGATTTTGATGGTGATGAGGTAAGGTTTTCAGCAGGTGTTGGTGCTTTATGGTTATCGCCATTTGGGCCATTAACAATTTCATACGCTAAACCTTTAAACGAAGGTACAAATGATGAGGTAAGTACGTTACAATTTGGTATGGGTGGTGCATTTTAAATAAATAATAAAAAGAGGATTTAAATGAAAAAATATTTAGCATTAATTATATTAGTAATTTTAAACACAAATTTTGCGTATGCTGAGGTTAAAATTGGCTTTGTTGAGGTTCAGAAAATTTTAAAAGACGCACCACAGACTATGGCAGCTAATAAGAAGTTAGAAAAAGAGTTTACTAAAAGAACTGCGAAATTGAAAAAAGCGGTAAAAGAAATAAAAGATAAAGAAAGTGCTTTTAGAAAAAATAGTATGACAATGTCGGAAGGCGAAAGATCAAAAAAGCAGAGAGAAATACAGTCATTAAAGATTGATGCACAAAGAACGGAACGCGAGGTAAGGGAAGATATAGATTTACGTAGAAGAGAAGAAATCGCAAAAGTACAGGCCCAAGTTAATATTGCGGTGGAAAAAGTTGCAAAGGAACAAGGTTACGATTTAGTACTTTATCAAGGTGTTGCTTATGCAGGAAAAAAAGTTGATATAACTTCCACTGTCATCAAGGCCTTAGGTAAAATTAAATAATCATTTGACTATATAGGCTTTAGACAATGGAGGACATTACATCTGAAAAATTGTCACTTATTATTGATGGAAAATGCTCAAGCAACGATGCTGTAATTGATAATTTTTCATCACTTAAGTCTTCAAACAATTCATCAATTACATTTTTTACTGATCGAAGACTAATTGATGACCTAAAAAAAACTAAAGCTAAAGTAGTTATTTTAAAACACGAGGACCGTGAATTAAGAATTGGGGATTGGATAGTAGTTGATGACCCTTACTTGGCATTCTCCAAAGTAGCAGATTTTTTTCTTAAAAAAAATGTATTTCAATCCTCAATAGACCCCAATGCAAAAATAGGTACAAATACCAAAATCTCTCCAGATTGCTATATTGGCCCATTTAATTCAATTGGTAATAATTCAACAATTAACCATAGAGTTTTTATCCAGTCAAATATTTCTATTGGAAATAACGTAACAATTGGCGAAGGTTCAAAATTACACCCTAACGTAACAATTGGAGACGATGTATTAATCGGTAAAAATTGTGAAATATTTGCAGGAGCCTCAATTGGAACTGATGGATTTGGTTACGCTCAAGATGCTGATGGTGGATGGAATAAGATTCCTCAAATAGGTTCTGTAGTTATTTATAATAATGTTGATATAGGATCTAATACAACTATAGATAGGGGCACTATAGACAATACAATTATTAAATCAGGTGTTAAAATTGATAACCAAGTTCAAGTTGGTCATAATTGTTATATTGATGAAAATACAATAATAGCTGGCTGTGTAGGTGTTGCAGGCAGCACTATAATTGGAAAAAACTGTAAGATTGGGGGTGCAGCCATGATCCTAGGCCACTTAGAAATTAGTGACAGTATAACGATTTCACCAGGGACAATGATCACAAAGTCTTTAAAAAAATCGAACAATAAATATACTGCTATTATGCCATTCATGGAACATAAGAAATGGCTTAAGATGGCAATAAAATTAAAAGAAAAGGGACAATAAAAATGCCAGAAGATAAATTATCGATGAATATTCATGAGATTTTAGACCATTTGCCTCATAGATATCCATTTGTTCTTGTAGATAAAGTTACCTCAATGGAGCTGGGGAAAGAAATAACTGCTATAAAAAATGTAACTATCAACGAGCCTTATTTCCCTGGGCATTTCCCATACCATCCGGTTATGCCAGGAGTACTTATTGTAGAAGCTCTTGCTCAAGCAGCTGCATTATTATCCTTTAAAACAATGGATACAAAGCCAACAGAAGATTCAGTTTATTATTTTGCTGGTATAGATAATGCCCGATTTAAGAAACCTGTAAATCCAGGTGATCAAATAATATTACATGTAAAAATTGACAGGATTTTAAAAGGTATATGGAAGTATTCTGGAACGGCCACTGTTGACGGTGATGTCGTTGCAGAAGCTAATATGATGTGTATCTTAAAAGAAATAGCTAAGTAACTTTTATGGAATTCGAACAACAAATTCATCCAACAGCTTTAATTCATCCCAACTCAAAATTACATCCAAGCGTCAAAGTAGGTGCGCACTCTGTAATTGGAATGGGTGTGGAAGTTGATGAAAATTCTGAAATTGGTAATTTTGTCACCATAACTGGGAATACTAGTATTGGTAAAAATAATAAAATTTATCATTACTGCTCCTTAGGGGAGGCTCCACAGGACAAAAAATATAATAAAGAAAAAACTTTTTTAAAAATTGGTGATGGGAATACTATCCGTGAGTTCTGTACTTTTAACATAGGCACTGTTGGTGGTGGAAGCGTAACTCAGATTGGTAATAATAATTGGTTAATGGCTTATGTTCATATTGCGCATGACTGTAAATTAGGTAATGAGATTGTTTTAGCAAACAACACATCGCTTGCAGGACATGTAGAGATTGATGATTTTGCAATTCTAGGTGGATTCACTCTTGTTCACCAGTTCTGTAAGCTTGGAGCACATATCATGACTGCCGTTGGCACTGTAATATTCAAAGATGTTCCGCCATATATAATAGCTGCTGGTTACAATGCTAAGCCAAATGGTATTAACAGCGAGGGATTGAAAAGAAGGGACTTTACTATCGAAACGATATCAAATATTAAAAAGGCTTACAAAATAATATATAGAGAAGGTAATACGTTAGATGTAGCCAAAGGATTGCTAATATCTCTTGCTAAGGAAAGTGATAAGCAAGGGTTTAATTGGATAGGCCTGTACATTGACTTTATAAGTAAATCAAACAGAGGTCTTATAAGGTAAATGCCAAAGATTGCAATTTTAGCTGGTGAAGTTTCAGGTGACTTAATCGGAGGCCAGTTAATGAAGTATCTTAACTCCAGAATTAAAAATCTAGAATTTATTGGCGTTGGCGGGCCAACAATGAAAAAAAACGGCTTAAATTCATATTTTGATTACAGTGAATTAAGTGTTCATGGCTATATTGATGCATTAAAAAAAATATTTAGGTTGTTATCCTTGAGGAATAATATTATTAATTATTTTCTTCATCAAAAACCAGATATATTTATTGGTATCGATGCCCCAGATTTCAATTTTTTAATAGAAAAAGAATTAAAATCAAATCATATCCCTACTTTTCATTATGTAGCACCATCAGTTTGGGCATGGAGAAAGGGGAGGTTGGATACTATTAAGGATAATATTGATCATTTATTTTCAGTCTTTCCACATGAACCAAAAATATTTAGAAATGCAAAAGTCCCAGTTACTTTTGTAGGCCACCCATTAGCAAACAAGATACCTCTTAATCCAAGTATGAAAATGGGAAGAGATTTATTAAACCTCGATGCACATAAAAAAATAATTGCTCTTTTACCAGGCAGTAGATCAAGTGAGGTCAGATATCATCTTGACCTAATGATTAACACAGCAATCTTAATTAATATAAATTTTATAAGCTTAAAACAAAAAGCCCCAGATTTTATTATCCCTTTAAACTCAAAAGATAATTATATTTATGTTACTCAATGCCTTAATTCCTATAGTAAAAAGATTGATAATATTAGACTAGTTTATGGCCATTCACATGATGTAATTTGTTCTTCAAATTTGACTATTGCAGTATCAGGTACAGCTACACTTGAGGCCGCACTATTTAAAAAGCCTATGATTATTGTTTATAAAACATCTACATTGTCCTGGCTGATTTTTAAAAGTATGTTATTGATACCCTATATAGGACTACCAAATATTTTATTGAAAAAATTTGTAGTTCCTGAGTTTCTGCAAAAAAAAGCAAGTCCTGAGAATATTTCAAAAAAAGCTATTAGTATCCTTGCTGATAAAAAACTACAAAATGAACTAAAATCAATGTTTAGAGTGCTCCATATAAAATTAAAAAAAAATAGTTCAGAGATTATTTATAAGAAAATAATCAAATACATAAAATGACACTTATTTGTGGAATAGATGAGGCTGGTAGGGGGCCTCTTTGTGGCCCTGTTTTTGCCTCCGCAGTTATTTTAGATAGCAACCTAGTTTTTAATGGTTTAAAAGATTCAAAAAAACTATCTGAAAACAATAGAGATATTTTGTATGAAGAAATAAAAGAAAAAGCTATTGAGTACTCATTTGCAACAGCTTCCGTTGAGGAAATTGATAACCTTAATATCTTACAAGCGTCATTACTAGCAATGGAAAGAGCATTTAGCCTACTTAAAAAAAGAGCTAATTTTATTTATATTGACGGAATTTACTGCCCCAACATCAAAAAGCCAATGGAGGCAGTCATAAAGGGGGACTCCTTAATTCCAGCTATTTCAGCTGCATCGATTATTGCAAAAGTTGAGCGCGATAAATATATGAAAAAACTTGATGAGAAATATCCTCAGTATAATTTAAAAAAACATAAAGGTTATCCTACTAAAGAACATTTAGTTTTGCTTAATCAATATGGCGTCAATGAAATTTATAGGCGAACTTTTAAGCCAGTTCAAAAGTTAATTAATAAGAAAAATACATAACTGTTTATCAATATCAACTTTTGTTTTTAACTTCCAATTTTCTATCGTATCTGAGATTATTTTTTCTTTACTACTAGTTAAGTTTATTGCAAGACAAAGCCTAATTTCCTTATCGAGTATTGCTAGCAAATCTTTTAGTAGCTTTTCGTTTCTATATGGCGTCTCAATAAAAATCTGTGTTTCACCTTCTTCCTTTACTGATAACATCATTTTTTTAATGTGGCGTTCTTTATCAATTTTTTCGATTGGTATATACCCATGAAATTTAAATTTTTGACCATTAAATCCAGATGACATAAGGCTTAGAATGATAGATGATGGACCTATTAAAGGAACAATTTTTATATTATTTAAATGAGCGTACTCAACAATTTTACTTCCAGGATCTGCTATACATGGACTACCAGAATCAGAAAGCAACCCAACATTATTTCCTTTTAGGATGGGCTTAAAGTATTCTTTTATGTCATTATTAGTAGACCTCTTGGTTTGTTTATAAATTTCTATTGACTGTAATTTGTTATTTAACTTTAATTCTTTAATAGTCTTCCTAGCTATTTTTTCATTTTCAACGATAAAATACTTTAAATTCTGAAGCAATTTTTTTTGCTCATCTATTAAAAATTTAACATTTTCATTTTGTTCAATTGATGAAGGAATTATATAAAGAATGCCTGCCTTTTCTATTTTTTGCATTATGTAATGCTTATTCCAGCTTTGCTAAGCATATTTACTAATGTGATTAAAGGTAACCCAATCACTGCTGTAGGATCACTACTATTGATTTCTTCCAAAATAGTTATCCCTAACCCTTCAGATTTAACGCTTCCTACACAGTCGAATGGTTTTTCTTTTTCTAGGTAATTCTCAATTTGAGAGAGTGTTATTTTTTTGTACTTCACATCAAAACTGATAACTTTTTTTTCTAGAATATCTGTCTTTTTTTGATATAAACAAATAGCGCTATGGAAATTCACTCTTTGCCCGCTTAATTCTGTTAGTTGGGATATAGCCGATTTATAACTTAGAGGTTTTTGAATTTGGACGTCGTTACATTCAGCTGTTTGATCACAACCAATCACGATTGCTTCTTGAAATTCATTTGAAACTTTTCTAGCCTTTTCTTCTGCAAGTCGATTTGCTGTTTCGTATGCCGTCTCTTTTTCTATTGCCACTTCATCCATTTCTGGACTCACTATTTCAAAATTCACCATTAGCCTTTCAAGCAACAATTTTCTATAAATCGATGATGATGCAAGAATAAGTTGTGTCATTTTAAAAGTATTTAAGCCTGAATTTCAAGCAAGGTTTCGTTTGGTGAAACTTCATCACCTTTACTTATATTAATTGCAATTACTGTTCCAGATATGGCTGCTTGAATTTCATTTTCCATTTTCATTGCTTCAATAACAATGATGCTGTCACCCGCTTTAACTGTATCACCAACGCTGGCTTTGATATCAACAATTTTCCCTGGCATTGCTGTAACAACACAGCCATCATGGGTTGGTTTTGACCTTGAACTATCCATCCTAGCTAATTTTTTACTCTCTGAGCTGCTCGAGGATGTTGTTGGCTTACTTACTAAGATTTCATCTAATGTCTCAACTAAAACTTCTTCAGAAATTCCATCAACTGACACATAAAATGGTCTTTCTGTTTCGCTAGGATCACCTGATCCGGTTAAGTTAATATGGTAAGTTTCACCATGCAACGTGATATTAAATTCGGTAGGCGCATAATGATCTCCTTTTTGTTTTTCATCATCTTGGTTCAAGAGGACTTCTGGATCTAATGCACCAGCATTTCTTTCTTGTAGAAAAGTTGTACCAACATCTGGAAACATTGCATAAGTCAGAATATCTTCATCAGTTTTGGCAAAAGATTCTGATTTAGCTTTAAGATTTGCTACTTCTGGCTTTAACTTATCTGCTGGTCTTGATGTGATTTCTTTTTGGTCTCCAATGGCTTTCTTCTTTATATCAGTGTTCAATTTACCTGGAGCCTTACCATATTGGCCTAAAAAATAATTTCTAACTTCGGTAGTGATTGTTTTATACCTCTCCCCAGTGATAACATTGAGTGCTGCTTGAGTCCCTACAATTTGAGAGGTGGGAGTCACCAATGGTGGATAACCTAAATCTTTTCTTACCTCAGGAATTTCCTTTAAAACCTCACCCATTTTGTCCAATGCGCCTTGGTCTTTTAATTGATTGGATAGGTTTGAAATCATCCCCCCAGGGACTTGATTAATTAACACCTTCGGATCTAAGCCAGTAAATTTAGATTCAAACTGCCAATATTTTTTTCTATTTTCCTTCAGGTAATCTGTTATTTCATCCATCTTCGATAAATCTATATCAGTTTTATATCCCATATCTTCAAGCGCAACGATTATTGATTCTGTCGTTGGGTGGCTAGCACCTTCTGAGTAACTAGAATTACATGTATCAATAATTGTTGCTCCCGCCTCTACTGCGGATATAAGATTTAGTGAAGCAAGTCCTGAGGTAGCATGACAATGCATATGTATCGGTAGGCTTGTATTTTTCACTAGCGATTCAACCAGCTCTTTTGTAACATTAGGAGTCAACAAACCTGCCATGTCTTTAATTGCAAGTGAATCACAACCAAGCTCTTCTATTTTTTTAGCTAGCGCCACAAAGTATTCAATATTATGAACAGGGGAGGTTGTGTAGCTAATAGTTCCTTCGGCATGTTTTTTATATTTTTTTACTGCTTTTATTGAAACTTCAATATTCCTAACATCATTGAGCGCATCGAATACTCTAAAAACATCTACGCCATTGTCAGCTGATTTTTTTACAAACATGTCTACAACATCATCTGAATAATGCCTGTAACCCAACAGATTTTGACCTCTTAATAACATTTGAATTCTACTATTTGGGAGTGCTTTTCTAAGCTTAGTTAATCGTTCCCACGGGTCTTCTTTAAGGTAGCGAACACATGCATCAAAAGTTGCTCCGCCCCAAGCCTCAATGGACCAAAAATTTAATTTATCGAGCATTGGACATACTGGTAGCATATCTTCAGTTCTAAGTCTGGTTGCTATATGGCATTGATGCCCATCTCGTAGAACTAGTTCTGTTATATTAATCTTTTTCATATATTTTATATCCCCTCATGTGCAGCAATTGCAGCGCCTATCGCTGCCGCAATAACTTCTGGCGGTAGCTCATCTTCGTAATCCGTTAACTCTGGATGCATATCTACAAAACTAGTATTGAACTCAGCTTTAATAAAATTTTCATTTTTTAGTATTTCAAGATAATAAGGTATGGTTGTTTTAATTCCAAATACACCAATATCACCTAAAGCTCTTCTCCCTCTGTGAATTGCATCAGACCATGTCATTGCCCATATTGTTAATTTTGCACACATTGAGTCATAATAGGGTGGTATTAAGTAACCTGTATAAATTGATGCATCTGTTCGAACTCCTGGCCCCCCAGCTGCATAATACCTTGTTATTTTACCAAAAGATGGTAAAAAATCTTGCTTTGGGTCTTCGGCATTAATTCGAAATTCAATGGCAAAGCCCCTGTATGAAATTTCTTCTTGTTTGTATCTTAATTTTTTACCACTCGCTATTTTTATCTGTTCTTGAACTATATCAACACCTGTGATGGTTTCCGAAATAGTATGCTCAACTTGAAGTCTGGTATTCATCTCCATAAAATAAAAATTGTTATCAGTGCCAAGTAAAAATTCTACAGTACCTGCATTCTCATAACCAACAGCTTTTGCTGCTTTAACTGCTAAATCACCAATATAATTCCTTTGAACTTCACTTAATTGAGGCGAAGGTGCAATTTCAATAAGTTTTTGATTTCGTCTTTGAATAGAACAATCTCTTTCATATAGGTGTATGGCATTACCATGGCTATCAGACAATATTTGGACTTCTATATGTTTTGGTGTCACAACACATTTTTCCATAAATACTTCTGGCCTACCAAAAGCTTTAGTTGCTTCTGATATAACTCGGTCATAATTAGAATTTAATTCATTGTCATCATCACATCTTCTAATACCCCTTCCGCCGCCGCCATTTGTTGCTTTAAGCATAATTGGGTATCCAATATCGTTTGCAAGAATAACAGCTTCATCCAAACTAGTTACATTACCCTCACTACCAGGAATAACTGGTATACCAGCACTAATCATAGCCTCCCTGGCTTGAATTTTATCTCCCATACGTTTTATTAACTTAGAATCTGGGCCAATAAATTTAATATTTCTTCGTTCACAAACTTCTGCTAATTCTGGGTTCTCAGATAGAAATCCATACCCAGGATGAATGGCATCACATCTTGCAGTAACAGCTAGATTAACAATTCTATAGGGACTTAAATACCCAGATAATGGATCGGAACCAATGAAGTAAGATTCATCTGCTTTTTTAACATGAAGCGAGTGCCTATCTGCTTCTGAGAAAATGGCTACACTTGTTATACCCATTTCTTTACAGGCACGTATTATGCGGACTGCAATTTCACCGCGATTGGCTATTAAAATTTTTTCAATCAAAAATAGAATTCCTTGAATTTATTACCGGCTCTTAGAGAGTTTTTGTTTAAATATTTATTTATTATTATAACATGTGAGTTATTGCAATTCTTGCCCTATTGAAATAGTAATTATTTTGAATTATTTAAATAATTAATGATTATATGCTAAAATCTCGCATTCAATTTGAGCAAAACTTCTTAACTTCCAAGTAGTTAGGGTTTTAATGTTCATTATTATATTTAGGAGTTGTTATGGCTGTTCAGAAAAGTAAAAAATCACCTTCAAAGGTACGTATGCGTCGGTCACATGATAGCTTGTCAGCACCTGCTTTAGCAGTTGAGCAAACAACTGGCGAAACTCATTTACGCCACCATGTTAGTGCTTCTGGTTTTTATAAAGGTAAAAAAGTTATAGCCACCAAAGGTGAATAATCTAATTATAGCTTATTAAAATTATGCAACATTCAATTGCTATTGATGTAATGGGCGGTGACCATGGAATTAAGGTTACAGTCCCTGCATCAATACAAATTATTAATCAGTTTCCAAATATCAAAGTGATTCTTGTTGGCAAAGAAATTGATATTAAAAAAAATCTTGTAAAATATAAATCAATCAACCACCCCCGAATTGAAATTCTCGATGCAACTCAGTCTGTCGAAATGGACGAATCACCGCAATCTGCTTTAAAGAATAAAAAAAATTCTTCTATGAGATTAGCGATTAACTTACTTAAAATAAAAAAAGCATCTGCTTGTGTTAGTGCAGGTAACACCGGCGCTTTGATGGCAACATCTCGTTTTGTATTGAAAATGTTACCTGGCATCGATAGACCAGCAATCGCTTCAAACCTACCCAACGAAAATGGATCTACTTGCGTGTTGGACTTAGGAGCCAATACTGACAGTACCCCGGAACAACTCCTCCAATTTGCTTTAATGGGTGCCATGCTCACAAGCGCATTAACTAAAAAGAAAAATCCATCAGTTGGTCTTTTAAATATTGGGTCAGAGGATATCAAGGGTAATGAGGTTGTAAAAAAAGCCTCTATATTAATTAAAGAGAGTCATTTAAATTTTTACGGTAACGTAGAAGGTGATGACATCTTCAAAGGAACTACTGACGTTGTTGTGTGTGATGGCTTTGTTGGAAATGTGGCATTAAAAACTACCGAGGGAGCAATTAAAATGTTTGGTAAATTTTTAACTGCTGAGTATAAGAAAAATTGGCTCACAAAAATAGTAGCTTTAATTTCAATGCCACTCTTAAGAGCTTTTAAAAGACGACTTGATCCTAGAAGGTATAATGGCGCGTCTTTTTTAGGTCTTAATGGTATTGTAATTAAAAGTCATGGTGGTGCTGATATTCTAGCCTTCAAGACTGCAATTATTACAGCTATAGAAGAATCTGAAAACAGAGTTCTTGAAAAAATTAAAAAACAAATTAAAATTGAAGCCCAATAAATTAATCTAAAACAATATGACATTTTCAAAAATAACAGGTGTTGGTAGCTATCTTCCAAAGAAAGTCTTAACAAATAATGATCTTGAAAAAAGTTTAGATACAACTGATGCATGGATAACTTCAAGGACTGGCATTAAAGAAAGACATATTGTTGGTCAAAATGAGTTAACTAGCGACTTGGCTTTTGAGGCAGCTAAAAATGCAATCAATAGTGCTGAGATAGAAGCAAGTAGCATTGATCTTATAATTGTTGCTACAACAACTCCTGATAAAATTTTCCCAAGTACAGCATGTATAGTACAAACAAAATTAGGAATTAAAAATTGTCCAGCTTTTGATGTTCAAGCAGTATGTAGTGGTTTTATTTATGCTCTCGCAATTGCTGATAACTTTATTAAAACAAATTCAGCTAAAAATGTGTTGGTTATTGGTGCTGATTCTATGTCAAAAATCACAGACTATTCAGATAGAAGTAATGCGATTTTATGGGGCGATGGGGGAGGCGCTGTTATTATCTCGTCATCAAATAAAAAAGGTATTCTATCCACACATCTTCATGCCGATGGTCAACATGAAGAACTGCTTCATGTTCCAAAAAAGAATATTGGTAATAAAATTCAACAGACAATTGAGATGCAAGGAAGCCAAGTTTTTAAAATTGCAGTTAATACGCTGGATAAAATTGTAGATGAAACGCTAAAAGCAAACCAGCTAGAGAAAAAAGATATTGACTGGCTTGTTCCTCACCAAGCAAATATAAGAATTCTTGAAGCTACAGCTAGAAAATTAGAAATGAGTATGGATAAAGTTATTGTAACAATTGACCGACATGGGAATACTTCTGCAGCATCAATTCCACTAGCGCTGGATGATGGAATAAAAAACAATAAGATAAAACCTGGACACCTCTTGTTAATGGAAGCCTTTGGTGGCGGTTTTACATGGGGTTCGGCATTAATAAGATTCTAAATGATTAAATATACCATTATATTTCCTGGTCAAGGTTCTCAGTCAATTGGAATGATGGATAATGTTGCTCATGCTCCCATTATTAAAAAAACATTTATTGAGGCTTCAGATATTCTTGGAAAAGATTTTTGGGCTATGGTTACGACCGAAAATGAAATAATTAATCAAACAATAAATACTCAACCCTTAATGCTTACTGCAGGCGTTGCAACTTGGAGATATCTTCAAGAAAATAATTTGGATTCACCTAGCTTTGTTGCAGGGCATAGTTTAGGCGAGTTCACAGCGCTAGTTGCTGCCAAATCATTATCGTTTGAGAGTGCTTTAAATATTGTTACAAAAAGAGCGGGATTAATGCAGGACGCTGTGCCTAATAACGAAGGTGCAATGGCTGCGATTATTGGCTTAGATGATGAAAAGGTATTAGATATATGTAGTCGTAAAAAAGAAAATGGAATACTAGAAGCTGTTAATTTTAACTCTCCCGGCCAGGTTGTTATTGCTGGATCAAAAGTTATTCTCGAAAGGTCATTACAAAGTTTTAAAGATGAGGGTGCTAAAAGAGCTATTTTGCTTCCTGTTAGTGTTCCTTCTCATTGCAAGTTAATGGAGCCAGCATCAATTTTGTTTAATGATTACTTAAAGGAAATTAATTTTAGTACCCCAGAATTCCCTATCATTCAAAACTTCGAAGCAATCAACTATAATAATATTGATAGAATTAAATTAGCCCTTGTGTCCCAACTATTTAATCCTGTTAGATGGACAAAAACTATTGAGTTTATTTCATCTAAGGGGGTTGGTTTATTCATCGAAGCAGGCCCTGGTAAGGTGTTAACTGGTTTAAATAAAAGAATTAATAAAGAAGCTTCTCATATTTCAGTTACAAATGAAGAGGCCATAACTGAAATATTATTACAATTGAAGGGGTAATCTAATGAACGATCAAAAAATTGCACTTGTTACTGGAGCTAGTAGGGGTATTGGAGCTGAAATTGCATTAGAGTTGTCTAAAAATGGTATGTTTGTTATTGGAACGGCTACTTCAGATGGAGGAGCTAAATCCATAGAGGAAAATTTTAAAACTAACCAACAAAAAGGAATTGGATTAGTTTTAAATGTTAACGACAATAAATCGATTGAATCTTTAATTCAAAATATTGAAGATAGTTATGGAAGTATTAGTATCCTAGTAAATAATGCAGGAATTAACAAAGATACGCTTTTGATGAAGATGAAAGATGAAGATTGGGATGATGTTATTAATACGAATTTGAAATCTGTTTTTAAATTAAGCCAATCTGTAATTAGAAAAATGATGAAAAAAAGATACGGCCGCATCATCAATATATCCTCTGTGGTCGGTCATACTGGCAATGCAGGGCAAACTAACTATACAGCTTCAAAGGCGGGTATGACTGGGTTTACAAAATCTCTTGCTCAGGAAGTGGGGAGTCGGGGCATCACAGTTAATTGTGTAGCACCAGGGTTTATAGATACAGATATGACAAAATCTCTTCCCGATACCTATAAAGATGAGCTATTAAGTAAGATCCCTCTCAGAAGGCTGGGTAGTACAAAGGATATTGCTCATGCTGTAACTTTTTTAGCATCAGATCATGCTGGCTACATAACCGGTGAAACACTCCATATAAATGGGGGAATGTTAATGATTTAATTAATAATATCGTTATGAATCAATTATTTATAATTTTTTTTTTATTTTTTACAAAATAGTTATATAAATTAACCATTCATTTGATAAAATAGCGTCAGCATTTTATTTGTTATTAAAAAAAAGGAGTTTACTGCATGTCAGATATCGAGCAAAGAGTTAGAAAAATTGTTTCAGAACAACTAGGCACTGATGATGATAAAATAAAAAATGAGTCATCATTTATCGATGATCTTGGTGCAGACTCACTCGATACAGTTGAACTTGTGATGGCTTTAGAGGAAGAATTCGATACCGAAATTCCTGATGATGAAGCAGAAAAAATCACAACGGTTCAGCAAGCAATCGATTACATAAACAAAAATCTTAAATAATTAATTGTCCTAATCATAATGCGATTAGGGATGACCATGGCTAAAAGAAGGGTTGTAATTACAGGACTTGGTTTGATAACACCAGTTGGTATTGGTGTTGGAAGGTCATGGAAGAATATCCTTAATGGTGTTTCTGGTATTTCTAATATTACAAAGTTCGACACGACAGGTTTTAAATCTCAAGTTGCTGGTGAGGTTAAAAATTTTGATCCTGATCTATATTTAAATCCAAAAGATTCAAGAAGAATGGACACCTTCATGCAATTTGGTTTAGTTGCAGGTATTGAAGCGTTTCATGATTCTGGCCTTGAAGTTACTGAAGAAAATTCGGAAAGAATTGGGGTGTCAATTGGCTCCGGAATAGGGGGCATAAACTCTATTGAGGTAACTAGCGACAATTTTGACCAAGGTGGTCCTAGAAAAGTGTCTCCTTTTTTTGTGCCCGGTACAATTATAAATATGATATCTGGTAACTTATCTATAATGTTTGGCCTAAAAGGGCCTAATATTTCAATCGTAACTGCTTGTACCACTGGTACTCATTCAATTGGCGATGCAGGACGAATGATCGAATATGGAGATGCTGACGTTATGATAGCTGGTGGCTCTGAAGCAGCAATCACAGAACTAACTGTAGCTGGATTTTCTGCAGCTAAAGCACTCACTCAACGTAACGATGACCCAAAAACCGCGTCACGACCATGGGATAAAGATAGAGATGGTTTTGTTATTGGCGAAGGGGCTGGTGTTATGGTTCTTGAGGAATACGAACATGCAAAAAGAAGGGGTGCAAAAATTTACTGTGAGTTAAGTGGTTTTGGAATGAGCGCTGATGCATATCATATTACTGCCCCAAGTATAGATGGCCCCAAAAGATCAATGATCAATGCTATTAATAATTCAGGAATTAATTTAGATGAGGTTGGGTATATAAATGCTCATGGTACATCAACGCCGTTAGGTGATTTAAACGAGGCTAATGCCATCAAGGAAACATTTGGTAAACACGCATATGATTTAGTAGTTAATTCAACAAAATCTATGACAGGACACTTATTAGGTGGAGCGGGAGGAATAGAATCTGTATTCACAGCTTTAGCCATTCATCACCAAGTATCGCCACCAACGATGAATATTTTCAATCAAGATGCTGCATGCGACTTAGATTTTGCTGCAAATGAAGCAAAAGAAATAAACATAAAAGCGGCATTAAAGAATAATTTTGGTTTTGGTGGAACAAACGGTAGTCTAATCTTTAAGAAATTCTAAAAATTTAGCTAAATTGAAAAAAAATTTTTTAATAGATGGTAATTTTTCAAAAAATATTAGCCCATTTGATAGAGGTTTATCATATGGCGATGGTGTTTTTAGGACTTTCCTAGTTCATAATGGACAACCAGTAAATTGGGATATACATTACAATAAGTTAAAATTTGACGCGACCAAACTTAAGATAAAAATTCCGCTAAAAAAAGATATTTTTCTCGATATTAAGAAATTATTCAAAACAAAAAAAACTCAAATTGGTAAAATAATAATTACTCGTGGAGTATCAAATCAAGGGTATCAATTTGATAAAGATATTAAAAGTACACGTATATTATTGAAAATTAGACATACAAAAATAAAAAAAGAGTTATATCTAGATGGTGTGAAGTTAATGATATGTAAGACGAAAGTTTCAGATCTGAATCAATACAATGGGATTAAACATTTAAATAGGTTAGATAATGTCCTAGCAAAATCTGAATTAGATAGCTCGGTGTTTGACGGTTTAATGCTAGATAAAAATGGTTATATTAATGAGTGCATAAGTAGTAATATTTTTGCTAGATATGGAAAAGTCATTATTAGTCCGAATCAAAATATTGGAGGAGTATCCGGTGTTTGCAAGGAAGTCATCATTAAAAATTGCGCTTCTCTTGGGTTTATTTTTAAACATGCAGATATTAGCGTAAAAAAATTGAAGGAAGCGGATGAAGTTATAATTACAAATTCAGTTTTTGGCTCCTTGTTCGTAAATCAGATAGAGAAAAAAAAATGGAAAGAAGGATTGTTTTCATCATTAATAAGAGATTTAATTATTAAACCAAAAAATATATGAATATGTTATTTTCAAAAAAATTAGAATTTATTAAGAAAAGAAAAATTTTAATTATTATCTTTTTTATTTTATTCTGGCTTATAAGTTACTTATTTTTACCATTAAATATTACTGAAGATAATGCAAGCTTTAAGGTTACTAATGGAAGTAACTTAACACAGATCACTAAACAGTTAGTTGAAGCTAAGGTTCTTAGGGAGTCATTTAGGTTTAAATTACTTACATTTGTTTCTTCGAAAAGCGAGAGTTTAAAAAAAGGTCATTACAAATTAGAGTCAGGCGCTACAGCAATTGACCTTCTTGAAATACTTGCTAAAGGAAAAGAGTCATTATACTCAATTTCGATTCCAGAGGGAGTAACCTATGATGAGATGGTAGTTAAAATAATAGCAAATAAGAATATTAAAAAAACTCTCAAATCTTACGATGAAAAGGATATCTTAAAAGTAATTTCTTCAGATAAAAAATATATTGAAGGTTTATTTTTTCCAGATAGTTATTATTTTTATAAAAATACATTAGACGTTGAAATACTTCAAAATGCTAATAATATTTTAAAAAGAAAACTTCATAGCGCATGGCAAGAACGGGCAGCTGATTTGCCCTACAAGAATATGTATCAGGCTTTAATTGTGGCGTCAATAATTGAGAAAGAAGTAGGGGTTCTTGAGGAAGCTTTTATTATTGCTGGGGTTTTTGTGAATCGTCTGAATATTGGTATGCCGCTCCAAAGCGATCCAACAGTAATTTATGGTATGCGTAAAAAATTTGATGGAAATATAAGAAAAAAAGATCTGAAAAAAGATACTATATTTAATACTTATACAAGAAAAGGAATCCCTCCGTCTCCAATATCCCTCCCAAGCTTTAACTCAATAAAAGCCGCCTTAAATCCTGCTAAAACAAATGCTCTATATTTTGTAGCTAAAGGTAACAGAAAGCATAAATTTTCAGCTACACTTAAGGAACATAATAGGGCAGTACGAAAATACCAAAAATGAAAAGAAAAACTAAATTCATTACGCTTGAAGGAGTAGATGGGGCAGGTAAAAGTACCCATATAAATTTTATCAAGAAGTACCTTGCGGATAAAAAAATAAATTTTTTATTTACAAGGGAGCCTGGTGGGACTGTGCTGGGTGAAAGATTAAGAGAAATTTTGTTGCATGATGATATGCATGCAGAAACAGAATCTCTTTTAATGTTTGCAGCAAGATATGAGCATATATATAAAATTATCAACCCTAACCTTGCTAATGGAGTAAATGTCATCAGTGATAGATTTACTGATGCGACATATGCTTATCAAAGTGGTGGAAAATATGTTGATACATCAAAAATTACAATATTGAAAGATTGGGTGCATAAAGATTTAAAGCCAGACTTAACTATTCTTTTTGATCTACCCATAGAGGTAAGTATAGCCCGACTTAATAAGGTCGGAAATCTTGATAAGTTTGAAAAGGAAAAAAAAAGTTTTCATGAGAGAATTAGAAGCTCGTATTTAGAATTAGCCAAGAATGAGCAAGATAGATTTAAAGTTATAAATAGTAATCAAAATATAAATGTAATTCAGAAAGAAATTTATTTAATATTGGATAAGATTTTTACGTGAATATTTATCCGTGGCAAAAAAAAACATGGGATTCATTATTTCTAAATAAGACAAAAATGCCCCATGCATTTATATTTTATGGCGCTCAATCTAGTGAGATAAATTCATTTGTTAGTGAGCTAGTTAAATCTATTTTGTGCTCTGAACCTTCTTTTGATAATTTTGCATGTAATTTATGTAAAAATTGTCTATGGGGCGAAGCAAATCATCCAGATCTAAAAATAGTT
>Ga0209192_10000466_pt1 | contig 39624 bp, 37 predicted proteins | sample ArcticOcean_MG_C_11_FD_187433 | JGI IMG/M metagenome (GOLD analysis project Ga0209192, IMG submission 187433) | Marine microbial communities from western Arctic Ocean - ArcticOcean_MG_CB2_154 (SPAdes) (version 2) | ecosystem: Environmental > Aquatic > Marine > Oceanic | place: Arctic Ocean... | reverse complement strand
GTGACCTGGAATGGGATCCTATTGCTATTGCTATTGCTGGTGATTGGAGAGAGTACAAAGCAAAAGAACTAGCTAGTAACTTTTCGATGTACATAAACAAAAAAAAGATGCGTGATAATTTTGCTGAGGCCATAGATGATCTGGCGCAAATGCTTGGTAAGCAGACCTACGTGGTTGGGTTTGACAATAGTTTTTTAGTGAAGAATTTTATTATGAAGAAAAAACTATTTGGAGTTTTTTGATAGGTGCTTTTCATGTATTCATGGGTAAGAAGTAGTGTGTTGACTAATGTGTGGCTAAGAACTGCAAAGGATGCTGATGCGATTTAATTTCTGGCTCTTGCTCGTTCTTCTGGCTCTATCGCTTCCAAGTTTTGGTGAGACGCTAGATGAGTTGGAATATCGGAAGGGTATGTATTACAGAATTAACAGTGGCACCCCGTACACAGGTCAAGTAGACGGGAAGCATCAAGGTTTACTGATCAATGGCATTAGAGAAGGTGCTTGGATAAGCCATTGGAGAAATGGAGAGGTGAGTTCGCAAGGTTCTTACCAGAATGGAAAAAAAGATGGATTTTGGAATGGATATACAAAAGATGGTGCGGTAGATGTCAGATTGACAGGTACTTATAAAAACGGTGTAAAAATAATTGATTAATGCTCTTATTATGAACTTTCCGCCCCTTTAAAACTGTACTTGACAGTCTTTGCGGCTTTGTTGGCTTTTCAGAATCTCTATACCTTGGATTGATTTGAATATTTTCGCCGATGTTATCGAATTTTTTGGCTAATACAGAGGTTATAGAGGTTGTTTGCATAGCGTAAAAGAGTGCCTTTACAGTATCGATTTTCATGAAATTAAGCACACGCTGGGCAAGCGGTAGACGCAGATGGTGCAGATATATTTCTCATTTTTATTAATGCCATGTATGAGGTAGCTGCAGAAGTGCAGGCGACAGTGAAAAATTCCGTTATTGAATATAGTCGATGCCACATCTAAGCAATCATTAGCAGATGGTATGACCAAAATCTTCTTTCTCGGTGCTCCACGATAATAGGACAGCCATCCAAGCCCAAAGTGTTGTATAAGCGGCGTTGAATAAGGACTATTGTTACTGGTTAATCTAATTCGGCATTGTGATAAACATTTTGGACGTCATCAAGGTCTGTGAGCATATCTAAAAATGTTTCAAACATTACTGCATCATCACCCACCAATGAGTTAGTGTTCTGCGGGATAAACTGAATCTCATCAACCTCAAAATCGAATTCGCCCTTCGAATTACCCAAGGTATCAAGTAACGCCTGCTTAGCTTTGTTGTATTCTGTGTGAGGTGTAAATACCTTGGTCATTTCATCTTCACACTCAATGTCAGTTACATCAACATCAGCCATCATAAGGGCTTCCAATACGGTATCTTCGTCAATTCCCTTAAATACAAAAATTGCACTGTGATCAAACATGTGGCCCACGCTTCCGGGAGTGCCAATTTTGCACTTGGTTTTAGTAAAGCACTGGCGCACGTCGCCGAAGGTGCGATTTGGGTTATCTGTTAGGCAGTCTACAATCACCATCGAGCTACCTGGGCCATAGCCTTCATAACGAGCAGTCGAGTAGTCTTCACCGCCACCCCCTTTGGCCTTGTCTAACGCTTTGCCGATCACGTGACTTGGGACTTGATCTTTTTTGGCTCTGTCTATGAGTGCACGCAGGGCCAAATTACCGTCTGGTTCAATACCCCCAGCTTTGGCACAAACATAGATCTCACGCCCATATTTGCTATACACCTTGGCCCTAGCGTCAGATGACTTAGCGATGGATAATTTTTTGTTTTGGTATGCTCTACCCATAGTATTTGCCCAGTCAGAAAAATGGTTTTAATTTTAGATTTATTCTAGTGACTCTATTTTTTCCTTAATTTCATTAGCTCTCTTAGAAATAGATACGCGAACACCCTTGGAAAGGGTCGCCGCATTTATAAGCCTATAAATAACTCGATATTCATCGGTTAAGTTATCACCACGAACTGGCTGCCTAGCAGGCTGTATCGATGCCATATCAAGCATTCTTTGAAAAGCTATTTTAGATCATATTTTACAAAAAAATATAATGTATTTTTCGTCTTTTTTTAACCTTTAAACTGACTATTTAGACTGAGTTTATTTCTTACACAGCTCTTACTCACTACAAAATGAATAAATTTAGGTTTATTTATCATTCATGCTGCATTTATTCAAGCTGATGGCTTGGGTATAAAGCGATAACTTGGCGAACATGTTGCTAACGGCATTTGATCAAAATGAGTCCAGCACTCTCGCAAAGAATAAGGAACGGTTTTTAAGAATCATTTAAGCTGATCTCTGAGCTGGCCATCGTGTATAAACTGAGCCAAGTGTTTGGAGTTGGTTCTGGTTGGTACTGCAGGTCGATGTTTCAATAAAAAAATCAGTACAGTCATTACCTCTTGATGATCTTCAGTTTATTATTGACATTACTTTAGTTGCCAAACCACGTTATAAAGAGGCCGATCATGCTGATGCTTTACGACCTTCCAATCAGCAGCTATGGATGCAAAATACGGATCTTACTTCGGCACAAAGCCCTGCCGTGGACGAGTATTGCGCCGCCAGATGGCTATGGAAGCCCAGCTTATTGTGAACTTGTGCCGTCAGGAACTATTCCAGCGCTTAATCACGATGGTTTTATCCTCGCAGAATCTGAAGCAATCGCAGAATATATAAATGAACTGGTGCCTGATCCAGTAATGTTGCCAGAGAATATTCAGGATCGGGCAACTGCACGCGCGCTGTCTCGCCTTCACGATACCCGCATAGAACCATTGCTTCGCGCTTATTTTTCCCAGATTTCGCCAGAACATCGGGATATTGGATTCATCAGGGAAAATGCCGCTTTGTTAGAAAATCGCCTAACTCAGTTGGCTAAAATAGTTAGCCCGGCACCTTTCATGACAGGCAACGAGCTGAGTCTTGCAGATTGTGGCTTTGTGTCAAGTTTTGCGATTTTGCATTGCGTCCAGGCGCTGCTCGGGTTTGAACTGGCTATGCCCCAAACGTTACGTAATTATGAGAGGGCACTGTGCGCGCATCCATCGGTTCGCGATGAACATGCGGCTTATATTAGAGTGCTGGATGACTGGGCAGGAGCTAAACTCAGGGGCTAACAGTTCATCTTGCATAGTGTTGATGAGTAAGTACGTTCTGCGGAAGACTTCGTTGAATCTAATTAAAGTAATTCACAGTTATAGCCTGCCGCAGTCGCTGTACCTGATCCCTCTATTCTAGTGATCGAGAGAAAGCCATGCGAAAAGAGGAGTAAATGGGTATTTACGACATCCTTTGCTGTGGACTTTGCATACCAATAATCGTCACGTTTGAAATCGACTATGGAAGCGCTGAGTTTGTGGAAACTACCATAGCTTTCACCACTGCTCTGCGTATGATAAAGACGAACCTCCTTTTTCGTTGCGACCATGAGGTAGTTTGTGTCTTCGGCTCGATATGCCCCTTTGGTCCTATCAATAGAAACCATATCCCTGAATGTGCAGGCATATTCAGCCGCTTTAGCCTCATCAGGTAGCGCAACGAAAAGCAAAAAAATCAACGCATATCGTGCCAGATGCATAAGCCGCCTCGTTATTAAATCATGAGTCACGTTAACTCATTTCTTGCGAATCTTTCCAATTTCGTTCTAGAAGCCTCTAAATGAAAAATTCATACCGATGCTCGGAGAGAATTGACTGGTCGGCCAACTCGAATACCTATGTACCATAACCATAACCATAACCGGCCGGCCGTTTATGGTTATTAAATATGATTCGCTTACACAAACGTATCGTTTAATCACGTCAATGGTAGCTAGTGTTGACTTTTGTAGGTTCTAAATTAATAAAAGGGCAAGATCGTGTCAGTTTGATGCGGTTGAAATACTAAAGGGAAGTGACGTGACATGCGCATCCAATTAGTTATAAGCAAATAAGTGCGCAACAAGAAAATCCAGTTTTTCTCATTAATACCTCCTGCTTGACTGCACATATAATAAGCACCTTAGCGTAATGACGTTTTGTGATCTTTCCACGCTCAGAAGAGGGTCGAGAAATGATGATAGACAATCGCTTGAAAAAGCAGCTTACGAAGAGCTTTATGGCCGGTATTTCGTCAGGCCGAAGGGTGGCCAAAAACCTGAGCCGTACCTCAAAGTATGTTCCTGAGGTTTGCGAGGAAATATTTAATGAAGTGTTTAGCAGTGCTGTCAAACAGATTGGCCTTAAACTGTTCTTTGCTAACGCGAGGTAACCGGTCGAATTATTACGGGTTTGCGCTACCTTGATCTTCTAAAGAACTCAAGAAAATAGTCGTGCGCCTAATTCCGTGGGAACTGGGCCATGTCTGTCGTGATGGTTGTCTGAGCTAAATATAGCGCCTACTGAATTCAGGGGCGTTTTAGTAGCCCGCCAATAGTGTCTTTTGCCACATGAGTTGCAATAGCTAAGGAAAGAACTAAACCACTTAGAACCGCTGAGGCGATCCCAAACCAGACGCCCCATACGCTGAAATCAAGTACCACAATGAATATCCAAATAAAGAATGCGACCGCAAATCCTTGGCGATAGATGCTAATCCAAAGTGTCCAAATTGGCTTCTTCAATGCCTGTAATAGCGAGTTAATCGAGAATAGCATCATGTAAATCGGAAATAAGAATCCATCCACGCGCAGATAGCTGAATCCGATGCGGATCACCTCTGGATCATCGGAAAAAATCGACATTGCGAACCCGCCAGCAAATAACAGAATCGGCGCTGCGACAAGGCTCATTGCAAAGCCCGTCCCCCAACAAAAGCGCAAAGCTTCGCGAACACGATCATGTTTCTTCGCACCAAAATTTTGGCCGGCAATTGGCAATAGCACTCGTGTCATAGCCAGTACAGGAAGTAAAAGAATTTGCTCGATTCGTAGTGCTACCCCATAGGCCGCAACCGCTTGCCCACCAAATTCTTTGAGTGCGAATTGAACAACAAAGCCTGATAAAAACATGACCATTAGTGCCAGGCTGCCAGGAATCAATTGTGCTGTGATTTGTGAAAAACTATCGCGCGTGGGTATAAACTCTCGCAGGTTGACAGAATTCATGACCTCAAGCCGCAGTATGCGTGATATTACGAATATCATGACGCCGGTTTGGCTTACAACTGTCGCGAGCGCGATGCCGTTGAATCCCATTCCGTCCCATAGGCCCGGGATACCGTACATAAAAAGCGGATTCAGTCCGATATTAGCGAAAAAAGCGACCGTGAGCGCCTGCTGCATACTCCGGCTATCGCCATGCGCTTGTAAAATTCCGTTACCACCATAAGCGAGGAGAAAACCAGGTAATGCGAAGATTAACCAACGAAAATATCCAAATCCTGCCTCGCGGTAAGCGCCAGGCTTAGACACGAGTTTGATCAATTCAGGACCAAGAAACCATCCGATTCCCATTGATAAGATCGTGGCGAATACACTGAAGGTTAAACCTTGCGCAACGAAGCGTCGTGTTTGCGCTTCGTTTTTACTGCCCTTAGCATTGCTGACAAGAGCGCTTAAAGCGGAACCAAGTCCGAAGCCGATGGCCATCAAGACAAAAAATGCTTGATATCCAATCGCGAGGCCTGCCTGCGCATCGGTTGAAAGGCGCCCCGCGTAGTAAACATCAACAACGTTATATAGTGTGGCGAATAGCATCCCGAGTGCGGCAGGGATTGCTAAGGCTCTAAAATGTTGTGCCATTGAGCCTGTGGTTAGGTCATCCTTTCGCATCATGCGTCGCTGGTTTTAAGGCGACGCTCAAGCCAGCGCACGCCAGCAGATACGATTAAGATCAGCACTAAATACTCCAAAACTAAAATGGTATAAATTTCTAATGGTCGGTACTCGGTCACGACGAGTTCATTGGCTGCGCGGGTTAATTCTTGTAGACCAATCACAGACACAAGCGATGACATTTTCATCATATAAACAAGCTGATTTCCAAGCGCTGGTAAGATCCGCCGAATCGCTTGTGGAAGGATCACATAGCGCATGGTATCCCTGTAATTCAAAGAGATTGACTGGGCTGCCTCGTATTGCCCTCTTGAGATTGACTGAATGCCCGCGCGAAAAACTTCTGCCTGGAATGCGCTATCGCTGAGTGCGAGCGCAAAGACGCCAGCCCAAAATACATTGAGTGTGATGCCTGAGAGCGCGGGTAAGCCATAATATACCCAGAGAATTAAAACGAGAACAGGAACGGAGCGGACCATTTCTACGTAAGTACGGTTGAACATCCTCCAGCCTCTTTTCTTAGACAAACCTGGCAAAGTAACGAGCAGGCCCACGACGACCGAAATTATGATCGCGGTCACTGACATAGTGATCGTATAATAGGCTCCGTTGGCCATGAATTTCAGGTTATTCCAACCCGATGTTGTCGTGGGATCGACGACATACCAGCCCCAGTTGTTGGCACAGCCCGAGAGCATCAGTAGAGCAGGAATCAGAATCAAAAGCCGGGTCATGTGCATGCCCTTAGTGGTTCAAAATTTGGTTAAGAAAAGTACCGAATCGTTTCGATTTAGGTGCAGTAAATACATCTTCTGGAACGCCAATTTCGACGATTTCCCCCTTGTCCATGAATACCATGCGATCGGCGACGCGGCGCGCAAATCCCATCTCATGAGTTACAACAATCATCGTGATGCTTGATGAGGCCAGTTCGGTCATTACGTCGAGAACTTCGGCTATCATTTCGGGATCGAGTGCGGAAGTGGGTTCGTCGAACAACAATACTCTCGGCTCCATGCAGAGGGATCGCGCAATGGCGGCACGTTGTTGTTGGCCGCCAGATAACTGACGAGGGAATTTTTCTGCTTGTTCGGGTATCTGAATTCGATTTAGGTATTTCATTGCTCGCTCTTGAGCCTGCTCTTCGGATAGACCAAGCACACGGCGTGGCCCAAGACACAGATTGTCCATCACGGTCAGGTGCGGAAACAAATTAAACTGCTGAAAAACCATCCCGACAGTACTGCGGATTTTCTCCAGATCGCTGGGCTTATTGGTTAAAGTCGTTCCATCGACCACTATTTCGCCAACTTCATGTAATTCGAGCCGATTAATGCACCGTATTAATGTCGATTTTCCGGACCCTGAAGGGCCACAAACCACAACGCGTTCGCCCAAGGCCACATCAAGTGAGACATTCTTAAGAGCCTGGAATTCACCAAAGAACTTGGAAACGTTGCGCATGGAAATGATAGGCATGAAAATTTAACTCCAATGATTCTTCCAAAAAAGATTACTTGTTGTAAACTTCTTTCCTCTTCAATTATTCAAACTATTTAGTTAGTCATCCGGCGGCTGACAAATATATCGAAGGTAAAATATATGAAACTCTTTAAAACACTTGTTGCCACAGCTATTTTTGCGACTGGCATTGCGCAAGCATCAACAAACTCAGCGCTTAACGAAATCCTCTCTGAGGGTGTCCTTAAGGTTGGGACAACCGGTGATTGGAATCCTATGTCCATGCGCGACGTAGCCACAAACACTTATAAAGGCTACGACATTGATGTGATGACAGCGCTTGCCACTGATCTGGGTGTTGAAGTTCAGTTTGTATCAACGGATTGGAAAACATTGGTCGCTGGTGTGACTTCTGGTCAGTATCATCTTACCGGGTCTGCATCTATATCACCATCACGTGCTAAAGCTGCTGGTTATTCTGACAGCTATTTCTCGTTGGCGACAGTGCCTCTGACGCTGAAGAAAAATGCGGATCGATTCTCTGACTGGGAAGATCTGAACAAGGCCGGAGTGTCTGTTGCCGCCACATTGGGGACCACACAGGAAAAGCAGGTTAAGCAGTACTTTCCAAACGCAACGCATCGGATTGTTGAAGCGCCTGCGCGTGACTTCCAAGAAGTTTTGTCGGGACGTGCAGATGCGAGCATTACATCGAATGTGGAAGCCCATAAGTTGGTCGAGAAATACAAGGAGTTGATGATTGTCACGGTCGCTTCTGGTCGCTCACCGACACCAATTGCGATGTTGCTTCCTCAGGCTGATCAGGTCTGGATCAACTACGTAAATACATGGATTACGCTCAAGCAAGAACAAGGATTTTTTGATGAGCTTGGCCGTAAGTGGAAGTTGATGGCAGAGTAATCAGTTCTGTATTCATGGGTCAATCGCTGTCGATTGACCCATGTGTAATTTCAACTATCAGTCGAAGTTATTGTTAAATCCCATAAAAGTTTTCAGATGCTCAAGTCTAGTTCTTGTGAATAGTTGAACCACGCCACTCACGTTTTTGACAGTGCTTAGCGATAACTGCGTCAGGCAAGAAATAATGAAATTCTTCGGGCCTTTTGGATGGGTGTGCGAGTCCAAAAGCCTTGTTAAGAATGGCTGATGGGGTGTTAGTGAGATCGTCTGCAATTAAGCATGCGAGAAATCCTGCCATTTTGGGTAAAGAAAAACTGGTCCCACTTACAGTTGGCTTAGGTCCTACTGCAAATTTTAGCGGTAGATTTTCTCCAACTACACCCATTTGTACGACATGCCCGATATTTACTCCTGGGGCTGATTTTCCATCAGGCAGGACCGACGTGACCGTTAAGAAGTTTGGCGCTGATAGACTGGCTGGGTAAATTTGAACATCATCAAGATTGACATTGTCATTTCCAGCAGAGAAAAGAAATATAATTTCGGGATGATCTCGGGCAGCTCTTTCTAAAGTGGTCCAGTCCTCTTTTTTTCGACTCCCCATCGGTATCATTACAATTCGTGCGCCCTGAAGCGCGGCGATCTTTACAACTTCACTCATCCGAGTCATTTCCTTGCGCGGGTAGCGGAAAGGCATCACGGCAACTGGGGCTCCGGTACTTAATAAAATATCGAGTACATAGGAACCGTGCTGTCGTGGAAAAAATGGGGATCCGGCGGTATCAGAATCAAATGGGAAGGGGTCATTATCCCAGAAATCATACCCAATCAATATTCCATCGCGATCATAAGCAAGCCCTTTTGCGAGGCCAGAATTGGTGTAATCAACACCGCTATCAATATGAGCGACGCGCACGAGATTGTTGTTTGAAGGTGCTCCGATCGGTAGTGGCGGATTAAGATCCAAGCTCATGCCAGTAACACTATTTTCAAGTCGTTTAACGACTCCGTCTTCATTGTAGATAAGTTGCCGCGTCCCTAGTGGACTGCAGTTCCTGTCAAACTGTGTGAATAGTTGTGGCCGTCCATTAAAGCTTTCAGTTACTCGAAAAGCAGCAAGCGAGTTCGCGAGCGAGATAATCTCGACTTGAAGTAAACTCTTATCTGACTCATTTAAGATAATTTTCCGTATTACAGCTCTATTCCGCTTGATTATTTCATCCGTCGTGATTTTGATTTTGAGTGTGTTAGTTAGAACCTCTGGAGCTAGGTTCAGATCTTTTTTTATTTGTTCACACATAAAACTATTTTGTATGTGACTAAAATCAGCGGATGTGCCTGCTTCTGTCATTGAGCAGATTGGATAAATAAACAATAAAAAGGTTCTTAACCTTCGATAGATCGACATAAACCAATAATAAGCCTTATTTCACATGATTTTGGATCTTCCGATATTCGACACAAAATTCTGATTAAATCAGTTCGAGTTTCTCTAAATCGGAGAACTTTTAGGACCATAGATTGGAACCTTTTGTTTGGCGTGTACACTAGTTTGACAAATGGGATATTGCAGGCCTCACATGAAATGGTTCTTTGCGTTTACGGTATTATTATTCGGTAATTCTGGCTTTTCTGCAGAACTCGGTCGTTCTGATCTTATCGAAAGAGCAACACAGGCGACTGTTCTGATCAAGGCTAACCTAAAGCATGGGGTTACTGAGGATGGGAAAGCTAAAGGTCGATGGTCTGGTTCTGGATTTGTGATTGACAAAGCGCGGGGATGGGTGCTCACAAATGCGCATGTTGCTGGATACGGTGCGGTCGAACTTCGGGTACGCTTTAAGGACCAAAAGAAATTTACAAATGCCAAAAGAGTGTTTTTAGACACAAAGCATGATGTTGCGGTTATCAGCGTTGATCCAGAAGTAATTCCAGATACATCTAAGGATTTAGGTTTTTATTGTGATTACAAGCTCAGACGGGGCGATGGTGTTTTTTCGATCGGGCATCCGGAAGGACAAGAATTCACAGCCAGTCTGGGTGTGCTTTCTGGTGAAAAAGATTTCCATGTAGATGGGTCTTTTTATACGACTGACCTTGTTACTGAAGCGGGCAGTTCAGGTGGACCAGTGATTGAGTTAGGGAGTGGCCAAGTTGTTGGGATGATGACGGCAACATTTAGCTCAAGTGACCTTGGTTTTATGACTAAAAGTAAGGAGATGTGCTCAATTATTGGGCTGATGCGGGCCGAGAGGAGTCCAGCACGGCCGCGCTTTGGATTTCAAACTATGATTGTGGATGGCGAATTGAGCCCAGTAGTCGGCAGTATTTTCGACCAAGCACTTGATCTCGTAATTGGGGATGAGATTCTAAGTTGGAATGGTAACCTCTGGCATCCGGAAAGTAATGGCGATTTAGGCGATGCGATGCGTGGTTATGGTGAGGATCGCATGCAGTTGTCAGTAATGCGCGACGGGTCAGAGGTTTTGGTTGATGTACCGGTTCAAAAAGGACGGTCTGCGCATGAAAAAGATTGGCTATTTGTATCGGGCTTGATGATTACAGAAGACAATAAAGTTGATGCGACATTTGCAAGTGGCAATACGAATAAGCCTGTTTTAGTAATCGAAAGCATTGATTCAAACTTTGATGAGACGAATGATATTGAATTTTATAGGGGGTCGAAAATAGTTAAAGTAGACGATCTTGAAGGCATCGGATTGCGGCCGATTTACACCTACTTAGAGGCGCTTCCAGAAGACATTGAAGTCGAAATTATTGGTCGGGTCTTTGATCGTAATCCTGAATCGTACACGAGCCTGATGAAGCATTCGTTTAAAATAAAAGACCTCGATTGCTCATGGTGTAATAACAAATAACTGATTATTCAGATCCATTTTGCTTATTCAGAACGACTTTTGATGTGAATTCTATATTTAGGCTACGCGTTGAATAAATTCTTTTGCAGAATAAGGAAATCGGTCAGGCATCAGGAATACTCTAAGTTTTTCGATATGAGGTGTAGCCTTCGAAACTAAGGCATAGCAATCAGCTTGTTCAGGTTTGGGTAAGCCTTTTGGAATCAGTGGTATGTTTGGCGCTTGCCGAGCTGTGGGGATCCATAACGATCGTGGGACGGGCGTCCAGCCATAATCGCTACCGTAAGGACGTATTAAACGCCTCAGAGCATCAGGATAATCTTTGTGCGTACACCAGAAGGCTGGAGATTCACAATTTAAGCCCGGTGGATATGCCTTTGGCTGATCCCAAGGATGCAATAAGTAGCCATAAATCAGTCCAATCTGCTCGGTCGGTCTTGGGAGATTGTGTTTGCGAAGCTGTTGACGTCCAAATGAAGTATTGGCGAGTGGCAATTGATGCGTTGTTAAGTGGGTAATTTTCCGGTGGAGACAGTCTTGGCAGCTGGGCCCCACCCAATGCTTCAAGTCGTTCCGCGATTCGGATAATCCGATACCCGCATAAAATTTGACGGCTACTTCGAAATGAATGATGGACTCGCCTATTTGAACAAGATAATCGAGCTCACCGAGTGTTTGAGAACCATCAGAAACCACTAATCCCTGTTTCAATAACGTCGTATTTTCCGCCGCTTCAAAGATTCCCGCAAGCAAAGCCTCAAAGCGACGACCAAGACGTTTTGGTGGTCCATGCCATACCCAGTGATTTGAAAGTGTGTCTGCGATGTCCTCAACCGACACACTAAAACGGTCAGCTAAGACACTGAAACCGTTTTTTGCATCCGATTTCCAGACCGGTTTAGTGGTCAGCAACCAATTCAATTCATGGCGAATCGCATCAGGGAGGTTCGCCTCAGCGCCAGTTTGATGTGTAATAGGCACGGAACTCCCGAGGAACGCATGTGAGAAAGTTTAATCGAATTGGTTTAATTGGTCGTGCAGACCATTTAGAAACACTCAGTACTATAGCACGATTGGTTGATTTTCTAAGCAATCGGGAGATCGAGGTTTGGCTTGAGGATGATGTTTTCGATGATGGTGAATTTCCGGGGATTCCGCACTGTGCGTTGGAATATATTGGAGAAAAAATAGAATTAGCCATTGTGGTCGGAGGTGATGGGAGTCTATTGGGTGCCAGTCGTGCACTGGCTAAATTTGATACTCCGGTCTTAGGTATTAACCGAGGTACTTTGGGATTTTTGACTGATATTCGACCGCAAGACGCCATCGAAAAAATTACCCAAGCATTGGCGGGTGAATTCACAGAAGAAGTGCGCGCATTAAACGAGGTTGAAGTACTTAGGAATGGACGGGTTATTGCTAGCGCAATAGCACTAAATGATGTGGTTTTGCATAAAGGACAATCAGCCCGGATGCTTGGTTTTGACTTATGCATTGATGACCAGTTCGTATATTCGAGCCGGTCTGATGGCTTGATTTGTTCAACTCCGACTGGTTCTACGGCATATGCATTGTCTGCAGGCGGGCCTATCATGCATCCGAAACTGGATGCCTTGGTGCTGATTCCGATGTTTCCGCATACACTCAATGCTCGGCCGATTGTCGTCCCCGCCAGCTCAGTAATTTTGGTCACTGTCACCGAAAAACATCAGGCTTTGCCGCAAGTTAGTTGCGATGGACAAATTCATATCTCATTATTACTCGGTGATCAAATAATGATCAGGCGGTCTGAGCAGAATTTAAAGCTTTTGCACCCGCCGGGGTATAGCTATTACGAAATTTGTCGGTCCAAGTTGCAGTGGGGCGGCCGAATCGAGCCGCAGCAGGATCACGAATGAATACGGTAGAAGATTTGGTCGCAGCCTTGACTCCAGATATAGTAGAAGACCTAAGGCGAGCGATTGAAACAGGCAAATATCGCGATGGACGAGATGTACCTACGAAACAAAAGGAATTATTGCTCGAAGCCATAATTCGATACGACGCACTATATTTGCCAGACCAGCAACGGACAGGCTTTATTGATCGATCGAAATCAAGTTGTCGTACATTAGATGAATCATCCGATCTGATTCCAACTAAGGATGAAACAAATGAGTGATGCTCGCAATAGCCTTACCGCACCTGCGGTCACCAGGCTAGCAGATTACGAGGCGTACCCATACCGGGCGGAATTCTGTCGGCTTAAATTTGAATTAGATGCTACCCGGACTCTTGTGACGCAGGAGACTCGTTTTGTTCGTGTCGACTCAGCGGTTAGTGGGATTGAGTTATTTGGTAAAAACCTGACCCGCGTCAGCATAAAGGTTGATGGTGAAGAAGTAACCGAAGATCGATTGGTCGAGATTGATGAAACTCTACTAATCCGCTCAGTGCCTAAGGAGTTTCTTCTGACAGTGATCACTCAAATTGATCCACAGAGCAATACGGCCCTAGAAGGCCTTTACCTGTCTAATGGCATGTTTTGTACGCAATGTGAGGCAGAAGGCTTTCGCCGGATTACCTATTATCCTGACCGGCCAGATGTTTTGAGCATTTTTACGACTACGGTTATTGCTGATGCTAGCTATCCAGTACTCCTATCAAACGGCAATCCTGTTTCTGAAACTTTATTGTCAGATGGGCGACGGGAAGTTACTTGGCACGATCCATTCCCCAAACCCTGTTATTTGTTCGCACTCGTTGGTGGTGATTTGTCGGTGCGCACAGACTGTTTTGTGACCCGATCGGGGCGTCAAGTAGAGCTCCGGATCTATGTAGAAAAAAATGACCTGAATCGTGTTGACTACGCGTTGGCTAGTCTAAAACGGGCGATGCGTTGGGATGAGGAAAGTTTCGGCCGAGAGTACGACCTAGATATTTTTATGATCGTTGCGGTGAGCCACTTCAATATGGGAGCTATGGAGAACAAAGGATTAAATATTTTTAATTCGAGTTGTGTGTTGGCAAATTCAGATGCTGCGACCGATTCTGCATTTCAACGTATAGAAGCCATCGTTGCTCATGAATATTTCCATAACTGGTCCGGAAATCGTGTGACTTGTCGAGATTGGTTTCAGCTAAGCCTTAAAGAAGGGTTCACGGTGTTCCGAGATAGTGAATTCACTTCGGATATAAATTCTCGTGCTGTAAAGCGTATTCAAGATGTTAATTTCTTGAGAAGTGCTCAGTTTACTGAGGATTCAGGTCCAACGGCCCATCCAGTGCAACCGACTGAATATCTTGAGATCTCTAATTTCTACACGCTCACCATTTATGAGAAAGGTGCTGAAGTTGTTCGTATGATCAAGACCTTGCTTGGTCCGTCCTTGTTTCGAAAAGGGAGTGATTTGTATTTTGAGAGACATGACGGCGAAGCGGTGACTATTGATGATTTTGTGCAGGCAATGGCAGCAGTCTCTGGTCGAGATTTTACACAATTTATGCGTTGGTATCGGCAGGTTGGAACGCCAGTTCTTGCTGTGTCTAGTCAATTTGATAGTGGTAGACGAGTTCTTAATATTGAGGTTGAGCAAAGACCACCGTCGGACGTAGGCGAGGGAACACAAGAACCCTATTTGATTCCTGTTAGCTATCAAGTATTTGATCAATTTACTGGCCAGATCTTGATACCAGAACAACTGATTGAGCTTGATGGCAAAACTGCCCAGCTAGAGCTAAGCGTACCCCATGGAGACCCGATACTATCTGTCCTGCGAGGCTTGTCTGCACCAGTTAAACTTGAATTTGAACGGCCTTTATCAGAGTTGATGGCGATCGCACTGTACGATGATGATGGGGTAAGTCGTTGGGATGCGATTCAAGCCCTCTATATAAATGCAATCCGAGAAAATATGGGCCATAGCACGTCTGAGGATAGCTTGGAGACGGTGATTCAGGTGGTTCAGGGATTGGTCAATAATCCTAACACGATTGACGATCCCGCTTGCGTTGCGGAAATGCTTGCAATGCCGCAGGACAATATACTTTGGGCCGCCATGCAGCCGGCTGATCCTCAGTATATTTTGGAAGCTCGAAAATCAATTCGCACATCGATTGCTCTTGCCTTGAAAGAGTTGTGGGAACCGCTTTTTCGCGCGATGAAAGTCAGTGGAGATTATGTGCCAGAGGCCGATTCCATCGGCCGGAGAAGTCTGAGCATAATGGCCCTGAGCTATCTTGCCCGATCAGGTAATGCAGATGAAATCTTGACCAAATTGTTTGATGGTGCAAATAATTTGACGGAGCGGTTCGCTGCATACCGGATCGCTCGAGCTGATGCGTCAACCGAGGTCAGCGAATTGCTATCAGATCGTTTTCTTGAACTTGCCACGACGGATGAAGTCTTGGATTTATGGCTATCAACTGAGGCTGTGAATGAACGGACTGCAGACCTGAATAGAATCAAGGTTCTGACCGAGCATCCTCGTTTTGCTTGGACCAATCCAAATCGAGTTAGAGCAGTGATTGGAGCATTTTCTGCGCGTAACGTTAAGACGTTTCATTCGGCTTCAGGCTACCGGTTTTTGGCGAATGCAGTCTTAAAGTTAGACTCAATGAACCCCCAAATTGCCGCTCGACTTGTTAATCCGTTGTGTCAGTGGTCCCGTTTTAGTAAGGATTACGCCGATCTGATGAAGCAAGAATTGAGCTTTCTAATTTCTCAGAAACTCTCCAAAGATCTTTATGAAATAGTAGATAAATCAAAAGGATAAATGGTTTTGTTAAAAGAAATATTATTTGGCCGCTTTACCGTATGGGTCGGCAGTATGTTTTTGTCGGTTTTGTTTCTTGGACTCACTCTTTCATCTTCAGCATGGTTTTTGGCCCCGTCAATCATGTTTGTCGCATTTACGGGGCTTGGGCTTCGGGATTTCGCCAAAAAAACTCACCCAGTCAGAGCAAATTACCCACTAATGGGTCGGATACGTTATGTACTTGAAAGTGTTCGGCCAGAACTTAGGCAATATTTCTGGGAATCTGATACGGATGAAACGCCTTATTCTCGCAATCAAAGAGCGATGGTTTATCAGCGCTCGAAGGATAATCAGGCGAAACGATCATTCGGAACAGAGCGGAATGTTTACGAGGAGGATTACAATTGGCTGAACCATTCAATGTTACCAATCAAAATTAATGACTCAGATTTCCGTGTGAAGGTCGGTGATCCTGAAAAGAGTCAATATTTGATGTCATTATTGAATATTTCCGGCATGTCATTCGGTGCACTTTCACCACCAGCAGTCGAAGCTCTCAGTCTTGGAGCTCACTTGGGTGGATTTGCTCAAAACACCGGTGAGGGGTCTTTGTCAAAATATCACCAACGTGGTGGCGGAGACTTAATCTGGCAGATCTCAACTGGCTACTTTGGATGTCGGACGCAAAGCGGTGAGTTTTCAGAAGAAATGTTTGCTGAGAAAGCGTGCTTGGAACAGGTAAAGATGATTGAGATCAAGCTCAGTCAGGGCGCGAAGCCCGGCCATGGTGGACTACTGCCTGCCCCAAAAGTCACTCAGGAAATTGCTGAAGCACGCGGAATTCCCATCAATCAAACTTGTGAGTCACCACCCTCTCATAGTGCATTTTCCACACCTATTGAATTGTTGAAGTTTGCTGAGCGGCTTAGGCAGCTGTCTGGTGGCAAGCCCGTTGGGGTGAAGTTATGTATTGGACATCCCTGGGAATTCATTGCGCTAGTCAAGGCGATGGTGGAAACCACTCAGTATGTTGACTTTGTGACCGTAGACGGTTCCGAAGGCGGTACTGGGGCAGCGCCGACCGAATTTTCAGATAATATTGGATCGCCGCTTCGCGATTCAGTCGTTTTTGTTGATAACGCACTGCGTGGGGCGGGACTCCGAAAACGAGTCAAAGTTGGGGCCTCTGGAAAAATTGTTAGCGCGTATGATATTTTGCGTGTCTGCGCACTTGGCGCTGATTGGTGCAATATGGCGCGTCCGTTTATGTTCTCATTGGGTTGCATTCAAGCAAAGGATTGCGGTTCGGGGCATTGCCCAACGGGTATAACGACGATGGATCCGTTGCGGTATCGGGCACTAGATGTCCCAAGTCGAGGGGTCCGCGTGCGTAACTTTCATCATCATACACTGGGCGCGGTTGCCGAGCTGCTGGGTGCGGCTGGCATTGAACATCCGGATCATTTGAACCGGAGGCATATCGTGAGAAGGCTGTCAGGGAGTCAGATTAAACTGGCAGATCAAATTTATCCAAAAGCTTCAGACGGTGTGTTGATAACGGGCAATGGCGTATTGGAGGATCCAAGACTTCGTAATTATTGGTCTGTAGTCTCAATTGATTCATTTTCACTTCCCGATGACCATACGCGATTAGATCCAAGCTAGGGCGGTTTGCTATCTCTTAGTGGGGAAGACACGCTATCATTCTCGGCGTTGAACCCGGAGTGAACGTGTATTCCATCGTAAAACCCTGCTTATTTGCGCTTGACCCAGAAGTTGCGCACGATCTCACAATTTCATCGATGTCATCATACGGGCGAGTATTTGGCGCGCGCGCACCTATTTGTGGAAGGGCGGTACAGATTGCTGGATTGCATTTTGACAATCCAATTGGACTGGCAGCCGGTCTCGATAAAGATGGCCAAGCAGTGTCGGGCTTTTCGCGTCTTGGATTTGGGCATATTGAGGTGGGAACCGTAACACCTAAACCTCAACCTGGAAATCCCTTGCCGCGCGTGTTTCGTTTACTCCGAGAGCAGGGGTTGATTAATCGATTCGGATTCAATAATGCGGGTATCGATGCATTGGTTCGTCGATTAAAGGAGCATCCTTACAAAGGTATTCTTGGGATCAACATTGGGAAAAATAAAGATACGCCCAATGAGAGCGCTCACCTCGATTACGTGCACTGTTTGGAAAAAGCAGCACCAGTTTGTGATTACATCACCGTGAACGTGTCCAGCCCGAATACGCCTGGTCTTCGTGATCTTGCAGATGCAAGTCGAATTTTAGATGTGGTTAAACCGGTACTTGATGCACGTCAAAAAGTTGTTAATCGTCGTCATGCGCGGTGTCCAATTTTTATAAAGCTAGCACCTGATTTTAGTGATGATGACCTTAACAAAGTCCTCGAGGCACTCGTTGCCGTCGAAATTGATGGTGTAATTTTGACTAATACAACGTTAGATCGATCAGGATTAACGAGCCCTCATCGTGTTGAGATGGGTGGTCTCTCGGGATCCCCATTGAGCCAACGTGCAGAGCACTGTTTACAAGTTGCGAACAGAACCCTGGGCGGGCGACTTCCAATTATATCGGTGGGTGGAGTTATGTCAGCAGATGCCTGCAAGCAAAGGATCAGTCTTGGAGCAACGCTCGTACAGCTGTACACAGGATTAATTTACCAAGGACCAGGGCTCGTCAAAGATGCAATTCGAATTACTCGATAAGTTAACCAATAATGTGAACTACACCCCGTGTGGGGGTGTAGACAAGGGATGCTTTACGAGGCAATCCGAGGATCACGATGAATGCCTGAGACGCCGGTCAGGCCCTCCCAAGCTGATGTACGCCCGTCGCGCCATCCGGATAGCCAAGAATCACGTCCGGACCCGTAGCCAGAAGGGCAGAGGTCTTTCGATCGTCCAGCAATACCTGCTGCGTATCCCTTATTGTAAAACCGTACTTCCAGATTGCGCTTCATCGTCTTCATGCTATGCGTCCTCCTTGGAGTCGGTGTCAAGAATCGACCCCATATCCGTGGTTTTCACCAGTGGTTCCCTATGAGCCACAATCCTGAATCTAGCATAGGAATTTTTGCGGTAGGAACTCTTTTGGCCACTGATGATGTGGTTGCTGATGAGATTCTTGCGCAAGATCTTGAAGTTAAAGGAAGAAGTCTTGGATGGGTGACTGGAATTGGTTCTATTGAATCGGCTTATCGAGTAATGCTCCACTCAAAAGTTGGCGATCGCGTGGTTTGGGTATTAGATTCCACTGAAAGTCCTACGCCTGAAGCCTTTCGAGAATTTTTGTCGGGAATTCAATGGTTTGATTTGCTTTATCCAGGAACTCCGATACGCGTAGATATCAGCGGTAAGATTAATTGGTTAAGAGATACCCGATTTGCAGGCCAGCTTGTGATGGATGCGATCCGTGATCAGGCTGTGATTCGGGGCGCACCTCGGCCAGAATATGAATCGGCAGATCCTGGTGTTCGCATAGCTGTGCGCTTTGGTCGCGGTCAAGTGGATATCGGAATAACCCTAAATTTGACGCCACTGCACCAACGCGGTCATCGCACGGACGGTGGTGAGGCACCACTTAGGGACACACTCGCGCAAGTTATGCTGCATCGGCTCAAAGTTGATAGTACACCGGCTGATTTCATCATTGATCCATGTTGCGGATCGGGAACGTTATTGATTGAGGCCGCAACACGGCTCGGCGCAATGGCACCGCAGCGTCTGCGGTCAGCGCAACTTTTATCTAAGTGGACCGGTCTTGAGACGATCTCATGGACTGATTTGGTGGCTGAAGCAAAGGGAGCTGAGCGGCCAGTATCATCACGTTTAATTGGTTTTGACTTTGACCCAGATGCCGTTGACCGGGCTCGAGAGAATGTCGAACGTGCTGGGTTATCCAATCTAATTGAAATCAGTCAAGCAGATCTTCATGACCTTCGTCCAGAAGGATTAGTCGGTCCCCAAGAGCGTGGCTGGATTATTGCGAATCCGCCGTATGGAGAGCGGCTTGCTTATGGAAATGAGTTGCCTGATTTGTATCGCTCACTTGGCGAAGTCGCAAAGCAGTTTCAGGGGAGCCAGCTTGGAGTGATTACTTCGAACCCTGAGCTATCGCAATCCATGAAGTTACGAGCGGATAAAAAGTGGGAGATGCAGGCCGGTGGGTTAAGGCTTGTGATTTCACGTTTTCCTATTGCCGATACGAGCGAGCTTTTATCGGCCATGGAAGGGGTTGAAAAAGCGCCTCCTGAAGAAGTTATGCCGCTACTAAATAGAATTACAGGAAATATAAGAAAAAGAGCCAAGTTATTAAAAAATAACGATATAGATTGTTATAGAATCTATGATGCAGATCTTCCAGAATTTAATGTTGTAATAGATCGTTTTGGTGAGCACCTACATATTCAAGAGTATCGACCACCAAAAACTGTGGATGCTAAGCGAGCTGCCGTCCGTAGGCAGCTGATTCGGCAGTGGGTTCCAAAGCATCTTGGACTTTCTTTAAAGCAGGCGATTTATAAAGAAAGATTTCGTCAACAGGGCAATACACAATATGAAAAACAGGATTCACCGTTGTGGATTTCTGCGCATGAGAATGGCCTGTTTTTTGATGTTAATTTAACGACTTACACAGACGTTGGCTTGTTTCTTGATCATCGTCCTTTGAGACGCTGGCTACTGGCCGACACCAGAGGTAAAAAAGTCCTCAATCTTTTTTGTTACACCGGCGCTCTCAGCGTGGCCGCAGCCAAAGGATTAGCTCGTCAAGTCACGAGTATTGACACCTCAAGGACTTATTTGGGATGGGCAGAACGGAATTTCAGTAAAAATGGCCTGAATCCACTCCATTACGAGTTTATTCGAACAAATATTCTTGAGTGGCTTTTGAGAGATCCTGATCCTAAATATGATCTTATTATTCTTGATCCACCAACGTTTTCAAACACCAAGTCATCAGACGAAACGCTGGATATTCAGCGCGATCACGCACAACTTTTATGGGATACGGCTGCATGGCTGAAGCCGGGAGGGGTGATTTATTTTTCAAATAACGCTAAAGGATTCAAGCTCGATGACGTGGTCTTGGATGATTTTCTGGTTACGGATCTAACCAGTCAGAGCATTGACTGCGATTTTGATCGCGGCAGACCTCACTCTTTATTTAGGTTGACCGAAAAGCCACGTAACGCACAAAACTGAAATAGAGCAACCAACATGCCGTTAGAATGGCTAGCGTAGGCCAGATTCCAAACGGGATCGATAGCGGAGCGAATTGAGCGCCCAATACGTAGGTTGCTCCGGCAGCGATTGATCCAATCAAAAGCCAGATAGGTGATTGGCTCCAGACCCAATGAAACCCATGAGCAAGGGTGGTTGAGAAGGCGAGCCACATTCCGATCATCCACAGCGGTATCGCGGCCGTCGTCTGCTCATGATAATTCAATATTCCAAGCAGTGAGAGAATTTGATCCATCATTAAGCCGCCGATAATCCAGATTGGAATTGCACGGCATTCCATTGGTGTCGAATATTGATAGATATGCCAACTAAACCACAGCATGGCGGGAGCCAACATCCAATCACCGAAGTAGACGAGTGCAAACCAAAGTCCCTGGAATACCGCAATATTTCTAATTATTGGCATACAGTATTTCTAATTATTGGCATACAGTGAGTTGAACGGGCGAAACAGATGCTTCATGTCGTGCCATGGGTTTGGCAAAAACCAGCTGGGCCAGACCAAGCTGGCGTTCAATAAAGCCACCCTCGCAATACGCTAAATAAAATTCCCACATACGGCAGAATCTATCATCGTAACCGAGAGCATTGATCGTTTCTCGATTGGCGTTAAATCGGCTGCGCCACTCGGCTAGTGTTCGCGCGTAGTGACTCGCAAAATCTTCGAAATGCAGTAATCTCAAATCAGAAGCTCGTCCGACTGACTGCATAATGGATCCGATCGAGGGCAGGAACCCACCCGGGAAGATGTAACGCTTAATGAAATCGACGCTTTTTACCGCCAATTGGTAGCGCTGCTCTACGATTGTAATTGCCTGAATCAGGGCAATGCCATCGGGCTTTAAGCGGTTTGAAAGTGTATTGATGTACGTATCCAAATAATCATGCCCAACCGCTTCAATCATTTCTATCGATACTAATTTGTCGTACAACCCATTTAGATCCCGGTAATCTTGTTTCAAAACTGTCACCAGATGGCCCAGTCCCTCGCGCGTCACTAGCTCATTTGCGTGATCGAACTGTTCCTCAGAAATCGTAGTGGTCGTAACTTTGCAACCATAATGTCTGGCAGCATGAATCGCAAAGCCGCCCCAGCCGGTTCCGATCTCAAGAACATGGTCGTCCTGCGTAAGTTGTAATTTATTGCAAATGTGAGTGAGCTTAGACTGAGATGCTTGATTGAGATTGTCCTGATCTGATTCAAATAATGCGGATGAATACATCAGTGTTGGGTCCAAGAAAGTTTGGAATAGTTGATTGCCGAGATCGTAATGTGCCTCGATATTGCGCTTTGAACCTTTCAAGGTGTTTTTGTTCAACCATGAAAAAATGTTTAAAACAGAATGGAACGCACCTGCCAGACCTTTCTCCATTTGATCGGTTAGGTGGCCATTGGCGACAAATAAACGGATTACTTGCTCAAGTGATGAGGTACTCCAGTAATTCGACATATAAGCCTCTCCCGCCCCGACCGACCCTCTAAAAGCGACATCGGTCCATACTTTAGGGTCTGACATTACGATATGGGCATCTGGGCCAGGCCGGCCACTCTCGAAGCAATGCGTATCTGTGCCATCTTCGATCGAAAGCCGGCCAAATCGAATGTCTTTAAAAGCCGACAGTAAACCCTTGCGGGCAATTTTTTGAAGCCAGGTCATCGAAACGATGGTTTCTGTTCGCACCGACCGATTGTTTGTAGTTGTTTGCGTCATAAAATTCCTTCAAGGATGCGCATGATAGGTTAAACCCTTCCGCCAAAGCGCAAAGGCTTCGCGATAAATTCCAGCGATTACTACCAAAGTTTGCGGCCAAATTCCGAGAAATAAAGGCCTGCGTGATTGGCCTTTGTACGGTATGAGCTTGAGGCTGAGCCCTGCTTCAAAAATTAATTGCTGAGCTTCATGATCCCATAATGCCAGATAAACGGAGAGGCCGTCTTCATAGGGCCAAGTTACGCGAGTTTGATACTCCTGAGACATCGGATTAAATGGTGAAACATGAAATTCCTTTGCGAAGGAATACGATCCGTTATCTGCTACATCCTCAGCAGAAATCACGTAACGATGCATCTCATTCCATGGGGTGTTGGAGACTTCGTAAATAAGGGCACTGGGAAGGCCCTTGCAATCATGCAGAAAATAGACACTGAATGGATTGAAGCCAATGCCAAGCGTATGCGGATTCGTTAGCAATTTGACTGGCCCAGATACATCCAAGATTAATCGTTCTCGCACAAAATTTCGTGCAAGATCGCCGGATGGAGCATCATCTGCGATTAAATGGCGTCGCGTCTGGAAACTCAGTATTCCCCGCTGATTAATTTTTAGGCAAGACTGATGAAAGGTATGAAGCTGATCCAAATCTATCAAGAGCATGGCACTTGGATACCGAAAACTATGCTTTTTGGGTGCTAGGCGCTGATGCCAGACGTGGCCACGAGCGGACTGATGAATTGGCATTGAATTCATTCAATACCAAGCGTTTTAGAAAGTTCTGAGGCTGCACTTTCACCGGATACGACTCCATCTTCATGGAATCCATTGCGACTCCACGCACCAGCCACAACGATTCGGCGTCCCACATTCTGAGCTAAAATTTTAGACTGGGTTTCAAGTGAGCCAGGACCAAATTGGGGATGTGAATAAGTCCATTGACCCAAAATTAATTCGTTTCTTATCTTTGCAGTATTGTTGAGCGTTACGAAGAATTCGTGAGGGCCACCGATATTCTGAAGTCGGTTCATGTCGTAGGTTACGACGGCGCCCTTGCTTAACGGATTGTCTTGCATACGGTAATTCCAACTCGCCCATGCCTTTCGGTTTGCGGGCATTTGTGTGTGATCGGTATGTAACACAACATCATTTTCGGCGTAAGGGATTCGATATAAGTATTTTTTAAGTGGCTGAAAAGATTCATCAATTAGCTGACTGATCTGATCCGTATGGCCAGCTAAGACAACACCATCAAATAGCTCTTTGCCACTGGCACATTCTACAGACACGACGTGCTCCGTTTGTCGCACTGAAGTGACGGCCGTATTCAACCGAATTCTATCGGAAAACGATCTGATCAAGGGTTTGATGTAGGAACTTGACCCACCCGGAAGAGAGAACCATTGCGGTCGATGACGGACGGATAGCAATCCATGATTCTTGAAAAATCGGATAAAAAACAGCGCTGGCATCTGAAGTACATCGAGTGTGTCAGATGACCAGATTGCGGCTGCCATTGGCAATAAGTAATGTGATTCGAATAAACGACCGAAGCCACGATTCATCAGGTAATGCTGTAGCGTAGTGTCCGTTCGAATGATGTCAGATTCAAGATCTCGAATCGCGGCCTTGTTGAATCGTAAAATATCCAAAAGAAATTTATAGTACTGGGGTGAGAGTAGACGCCGTTTTTGTGCAAATAAGGTGGCTAAATTGTCACCAGCGTATTCAATTCCAGTTCTTTCTGAACTCACACTAAAACTCATGTCGGTGTTTTGATGTTGTACACCAATTTCATTCAGCAGATTCAAGAAGCGGGGATAGGTCCACTCATTGAAAACAATAAACCCGGTATCGATTGCGTAAGCCTGATCATCTAGGTACACGTCGACGGTATGCGTGTGACCGCCAATCCAGCTATTTTGCTCGTACACGGTTACTTCGAAGTCCTGACTGAGCCGGTATGCTGCAGTGAGTCCAGAGATACCCGATCCAACAACGGCGATGCGCGGTTTTTGGTGGATCATCATTTTCTTAAGTCCTTGAATACATCAATCGCTCGTTGCCTAGAGGTTTTCAAATCGACAATTGGTGGTGGATAGTTAATATTCACATTAGACGTCCATGGTGCGTGGCGTTTTGCTGCTTCAAGGGCTGTCAGGGATGGAATCCACTTGGCCAGATAACTTCCATCCGGATCGTGTGTCTGGCTCTGACTCACAGGATTGAAGACCCGAAAATAGGGGGCAGCATCAGTTCCAGTCGATGCACTCCATTGCCATCCGCCGTTGTTAGCACCTAAGTCGGAATCCACTAAGTACCTCATGAAATAAGATTCACCAATTCGCCAATCACACAATAAATTTTTGGTCAAAAACTGCGCCACAACCATGCGAACACGATTGTGCATCCAGCCTGTTTCTCTCAACTCTCGCATTCCTGCATCCACAATTGGTATGCCGGTACTGCCGTTTTTCCAGGCCGTAATATCTTCTTCGTTATTGATCCAGCGAATTGATTCAGTATTTGCTCTAAAAGCCTTGTTCTTACTTAATCTAGGAAAGCCAGCCAATAAGTGCTGATAAAAATCACGCCAGATGATCTCATTTATCCACGAAAATGCTTCAGCAGGAAAATCCCAAATCGGCCGCTCTAGGAGTGCTTCTGCACGTGCTATGCATTGTCTTGGTGATATCAAACCACGCGCTAAGTAGGGACTAAGTCGGCTTGTTCCAGAGAGGCTTGGTGAATTGCGCGTTGACTCATAACGAAGTAGACCGTTCTCTATAAACTCATCGAGTCGAATTATTGCCTCGGTTTCACTGGTGGCATACGAGGATAGATCTGATTCTGGGGCATTGCACAGCGGCGCCCATTGGGCGATAGGAGACGGCTTAGCATGATGGCTCGGCAGCGTAAATGGTGCGTACGACACCTCTTTGATGCGATCTAACCAGCGTTTTTTGAATGGAGTAAATACCGTGTAGTAGTTGTTTTCCTTGGTCAAAACATCTCCGGCTTGGAGCATAATACGATCTGCAAATTCATGAATCTTGATGTTCGATTGAACTAAATCGACAACATCCAGATCTCGCTGACGTTCATTGACCTGATACTCTTGATTAAAGAAAAGATCAGTGACCTCTTCTGTCTGGCAGTATTCGACGAGCCATTTAACTTGCTCTACATAACTTCTCAGTATCACTACTTGAAAATCAATACTGAGCAGAGAGAGTTCTTTAGCCAAGCTGCGGAGGACCTGTTCGGTATAAAACAAACGATTCGCGCCGTATCCAAATCTCGACCAGTCATCATTTGCCGTCAAAAAAACTGCAGATAACCTAATCGGCCGATCATCCTTTAATGCGGCAACTAGTGCCGAATTGTCCTGTGTTCGAAGATCATCACGAAACCAAATTAGACGATGCTGCATAAATCCTCATGCGTGTATAAGCACAAATATGCTTTTTTTTGTGGGGAAATCATATAGAAGTTTCCTTCATGCGGTTGGCAATGGCAACGGACTCTGTCAATCTGAGTTTATTATAGCGAAGCGTAAATTAACGGGGTGTAAATAAATGAAGTTTGGAAGAATTTTGATTGTTTTAAATGCCATCATTTTTTTCGCTCTGGCCGTTATGATGCTTTTTTCTCCGGAACGCGTGCTGAGATCCCTGGGCATTGTAGCTGAAACAAACAGTGCGTTGATTGAACTTCAAGTCCTGATTTCCGGCACTTTCTTAGGATTAACGGCACTGTGCGGGATGGCATTGATTGAATCTAGTCGTATTGCACAAGGACTGCTCCAGTTGGCGTTACTTTATGGGGCCTGGTTAGTTATTCGAGGCATCACAATCTGGTTGACACCTCCGGATGGGCTTTTTACGTATGTCTATTTAGGATTCGAGATCGTGATGGTAATTTTGCTTGTGTTTGCCTATCAGTTCGCATCAAAAATGGCATCAAGAGCGTTGTATAGTTCTGATCTAGAGACTCTTTAAGAGTCTTTCAGCTACCTCAAGTCCCGAGAGATAAGCACCTTCGATCCGACCACCAAACAAGTAATCACCAGCAATCCATAACCCATCATCGACTTGAAAAAGTCCTTTTTGGGAGACAACGGATGGATCTTTTGGTCGTGCAAAACTCCACCGATGCGCAAGCAATGGCTCACCAATAATGCCGGTTCGTTGACGCACTGCATCACACAATACGTCAGCGACTGATTCGGCAGTCTGGCCAATGTGCTTGGCTGCCCAGTCCGGATTAGATTGAATGACAACAAAGTTGTTCTCACGGCCAGGTTTGCTGCGCTCCATCGAAATAAAATCAATGACGGGATCATCACCTCCAAAGCAGGCATCCAGCGGTGTGCCACCGCGATCTTGCAACTGGCTTTCAGTCTTCATGACAAGTGTCCAGGTGGGATCCATTAAGAACCGATCACTAATTGCTTTCGTTTCAAATCCAGTCAGCAGATCCGACATTTGGTTAACGGGTGTTGTCACAATGACTTTATTGGCGGTGAATTCTTCGTGTTTCGTCGTTGTGAGTTGATAACCGTTGTTGCGTTTTTGAATATTAGCTATTCGGACCTCAGTTTCAATCTGTAATCCGTCTGCTAAAAATCGTCCGAACGCGTTCATGTAGGGGGTGCCAACAAAACGTAATTGCGTGTCTGGTGACGAATCAATTCCTTGGGTTGTGAGATAGCCCATCCTCGGATTCCATGGCTTTATTGCACCAAAGGATAGACCCGCATCTACTACCGATTGAAAGCGACCGTCGCGTACAGTAAAAAATTGAGCACCAATATCAGCCCGAACGGGTCCGATCCGTTTTGATGCCAAACGACCCCCTGGACCGCGGCTTTTCTCGAATATGACTGCGTCCATAGAAGCTAGACGAGAGGCAGCTGCGAGTCCTGCCACGCCTGCTCCAATGATCGCGATATTTAAATGTCTCATTATGGTGTCGTTTTGGTTGACTGGTATTTACAATGAATGGCCCAATCCAATGTATTAGGTTTATAAAAGGTAATTACAAGATATGACCGACATTACAATTACAGAAAGTGCTCAGACCTATCTTCTAGGTTTGCTTGAAAAGCAAGATGCTGACGGCATTGGCGTGCGCTTGTTTGTTTCTCAGCCAGGAACTGCATACGCTGAGACTTGTCTTGCTTATTGCCGTCCAGGAGAGGAAAAGCCAGAAGACGAGCAGATCCAGCTGGATGGTTTTATTGCTCATCTCGATCATCCTAGCCTGCCTTACCTTGATGAAGCGGTTGTGGATTTTGTGGCGGACAAGCTAGGCGGGCAGCTGACCATCAAAGCACCCAAGGCAAAACAGCCCACGGCGGCATTTGATGGACCTGTTGAGCAACAGATTGTTGAGATTTTGACCTCGGAAATTAATCCCGGACTCGCGTCGCACGGTGGTGACGTTCGTTTGATTCGATTAGAAGAAGATATTGCGATTTTGCAGTTTGGCGGCGGCTGCCAGGGATGTAGCGCAGTCGACATGACGCTGAAAGATGGCGTTGAAAAGACGCTGGTTGAACGAATCCCAGAGTTGAAGGGGGTTCGTGATGTAACGGATCATACTCATCGCGAGAATGCCTACTACAAATGAGTCACAGTATCGTTTCTAAGGTCACGTCTCTGGACGCTATCGTGAAAGAGATTCGAGAATTTTTGGGAGTTGCCACACCAATCGCGTGGGTCAATAAAGCCGTGGACGAATTGCCCACCTTGCTGATTGATCACGCGAACTGCGAATACAAGGCAGCAGCAACAGGAATGTCGCTACTCAGTCGCTATAAAGAACGTCCCCACGTGCAGCGCTTGATGGCGCGGCTTGTGCGGGAAGAAATGTTGCATTACGAGCAAGTTCTGATTTTTATGGAAAGAATGAATATCACATTCCGCCCATTAACAGCCTCGCGCTATGTAAAAACACTAAGAGAGAAGGTAAGAACCGACGAACCTGGGCGTCTTACCGATCTCTTGATCGTTGGAGCGATTGTTGAGGCCCGCTCCTGTGAGCGTTTTTCTGCTTTGTGGCCCCATCTGCCGAATCAACTTGGCAAATACTATAAAAGTCTTTTGAAGTCAGAGGGTCGCCACTACCAGGATTATTTGGTCCTCGCAGGGGAAACAGCCTCTAAATCAGAGTGTGAGGAGCGTTTAGAATTGTTTTTATTTAAAGACGCTCATTTAATTACGTCAGAAGACGATGAGTTTCGTTTCCATTCAGGAATTCCAAGACAAGTTTCCCACTGATCGAGATATTCTGTTGAAGCCGCCTCAAGTCGAATATGACTCGCGGTCATCGATTCTTTTTTGACCTCCAGCAACACCCCAATCCCCATTAGATTCCAGTCGGAAGTTACTATTCTTAAACCATTTTTCTGTGGGTGGACCTGTGGTCGATGAGTGTGTCCGTGGATCAGAAGTGATACCTCAAAGTCTTCCATCCACGATTCAACCGTCAATTCGACAACATCACCAATTGCGTCTGCCCTATTCATCTGGTTCTTTCGGGACGCCTGACGCAGATCATGCGCGATTACCTGTCGCTCCTTAAGCGATTTAGTGAGAAATGACGTTCGCCATTGCTCCGTTCTCACCTCAGCCCTAAAGCGCTGATAATCATGATCTGATGTGCACAACTCATCACCATGAATGATGAGTATATTTTCCAGCAAGACCCTGGGAGCGGTCTGGATCTTGAATTGACTCAGATACGTTGAGTCTAATAAAAAATCCCGATTTCCAGGAATGAAGACCGTTTTCTCTGATCCATGACCAAGTTCCTTGAGTAGTGCCTCATCAAGCGGATCTGCACCGTCCGCACCAATCCACGCCTCAAAAATATCTCCGGCCAGAATTAGTGCATCGTAGTCAACTCTAGTTATTGCAGACAAAGCGGCTTCGTAGCGCTCTGGTAGCGATGGATCTAAGTGCAGATCCGATACGATGAGAGTTCGTTTCAAATGACTGAAGCCTTGGTAATGATCACATCATCAAAAGGCACATCGGAATGCCCCATTCGATTGGTGGTTTCAACCTTTTTGATGGCGTCGACCGCGTCCATGCCCTCAGTCACGCGACCAAACACGCAATACCCAAAACCGTCAGAGCTTTCAGAGCGATGATTTAAGAAGTCATTGTCCGAAAGATTAATAAAAAACTGTGCCGTTGCCGAATGTGGGTCCATTGTGCGCGCCATGGCAACGGTTCCACGATCATTTGCAAGTCCATTGGACGCCTCGTTTTCGATTGTGTCACGCGTCTCTTTTTCGGTCATGCCTGGTTCGAAGCCGCCACCTTGAATCATGAAATCATCAATTACTCGATGGAAAATCGTACCATCGAAGAAACCATCCTCAACATATGTTTTAAAATTTTCTGATGTTTTGGGCGCATCTGTCTCTAATAGTTCTAAAGTGATGTTGCCGAGCGTCGTTTCCAATAGAATCACAGGTTTTTCTCCTAATATTACAGGCCGGTATTATACCGGTTCAGCGAAAGGAAGGACGTGTGAGTTTGCAGATTTTTGACACATTGGCTCGAGAAAAGCGTGAATTTCTCCCAATCGAACCAGAAAAAATTGGTTTGTATGTATGCGGTATGACGGTCTATGACCGATGTCATCTGGGTCACGGCCGGGTGATGGTTGCGTTCGATGCCATCGTTCGTTATCTGAAATTTCGCGGTTTTAATGTGCTTTATGTGCGCAATATCACGGACGTTGATGACAAAATCTTCGCAAGAGCAGCGGATCAGAGCATTCCATTTACTCAACTTACAGAGCAAATGATTGAGTCAATGCACAACGATGAAGTGAAACTTGGTTGTGTTCAACCAGATCAAGAACCAAGAGCAACAAACAATATCCCATCAATGGTGGAATTGATTAATACGCTAATCAACAACGGATCTGCCTACCAAGGCACGTCTGGTGACGTTTATTTTCGGGTCGACTCGTTTCCAGCGTACGGCAAACTCAACAATAGAAACCTGGATGATATGATTGCTGGGGCTCGTGTTGCAGTGGTTGAGGACAAGGAAAATCCTGCGGATTTCGTTCTTTGGAAGCAAGCTAAAGAGGGCGAGGAATCATGGGCCAGTCCGTTCGGCCCTGGCCGCCCCGGATGGCATATCGAGTGTTCGGCCATGAGCATGAATGCATTGGGAAATACTTTTGATATTCATGGTGGCGGGCCTGATCTTAAATTTCCGCATCATGAAAATGAAATCGCTCAGTCCGAAGCAGCTACCGGCTGCACGTTTGCTAACTACTGGATGCACGCGGGCGCGGTCCGGGTTGATGAGGAAAAAATGTCCAAGTCATTGGGTAATTTTGTCACGCTGGATGAATTATTTGCGGACCATCATCCTGAAGTGATTCGATTTTTCCTACTTCAGAGCCACTACCGCAGTGCGATTGCATTTTCAGAGCCGGCACTAATCAAGGCCGAGTCTGCCTATACCCGTTTGGTTCAGTGCTTACCAAAGGTTGTTTCTGAGACTGATCCAGATTCAATGAAAAAGTTTATGGAGTACATGAATGATGACTTTAATACACCACGTGCCATCGCACTCATGTTTGACCTATTGAATAATGGTTCAGATCAAGCACACTCGACGATCGCATTTATAGGCAACGTGCTCGGATTTTTTAGTGCTGGGCGAGAAAACTTTTTAAAGGAATCACAAGAATTGAAAGCAGTAAACAGCCAGTACAGTGATGTAGACATCGATGAATTGATCCAGCAAAGACAGGCGGCCCGTGATGAGCGTTCATTTGATGCCGCTGATGCCATCCGTGATCAACTCTCTGGCGCCGGAATAATCATTGAAGACAGCCCGGGTAAGGCGACCACGTGGCGTCGAAGATAACCGGAAACGGCGGGCTCTTTCTTACCACGGTATTGATTTGGGGTACCACTTGGTTTGCAATACTTGGCCAGCTTGGTCAAGTTCATCCAGTGGCTTCAGTTGCATGGCGATTCTTGGCTGCGTCGTTAGTGATGTTTATTATTTGTTGGGTAAAGAGCCTCGAGCTTAGGATTTCTGCCCGAATCCATCTTCTTTGCCTCGTGCAGGGTATTGCGCTTTTTGGCATCAATTATTGTCTGTTTTACACGGCGAGTCTGAACTTAACGACCGGTCTGATCTCGGTTGTATTCTCAACGATGGTGCTCTGGAACGCCCTAGGTGCGTTCGTTTTTCTTGGACGACCGTTGGATATAAGGGCTCTGCTTGGGGGAGTAATTGGTGTGATCGGTTTGTGTGTCTTGTTTTGGAGTCAGGTCGAGGTCTTTACGATCAACCAATTCGGGGCAACCCCACTCATTATTTGTTGTATTGCCACGCTATTTGCAAGTGCAGGTAACTTGATCTCGGCAAAGACGCAGGGGGAGGGTATTTCAGTCTGGGTAATGTCTGCATATGGCATGCTTTATGGTGCATTAAGTGTCTTGATGTATGCGATTATTATGAATATTCCACTGCAATTTGAGTGGTCACTGATCTATCTATCGTCATTTTTATACCTCGTACTATTTGGTTCGGTAATTGCCTTTGGCGCCTATTTAACGTTACTTGGCCGAATCGGGCCGGGAAGGGTGGCTTATGCGACGGTCTTATTTCCTCTGGTCGCGCTTCTGATCAGTGTATTGTTCGAAAGTCATGATCTGGGCCCATTAACCGCGGTCGCAGTGGCCATTGTTCTGGCAGGAAATTGGCTTGCACTTTCACAACCGAAAGTGTCGAAAGCAGCTTGCACCTAGGCAGAGCGGTGACTATACTCCGCATCCACTGGTGAGCGTTGATTTGCTCAGTTAGGCAAAGTCGGGGTATAGCGCAGCCTGGTAGCGCATCTGCTTTGGGAGCAGAGGGTCGTTGGTTCGAATCCAGCTGCCCCGACCATTTACTGATTGTGCGCCTGTAGCTCAACCGGATAGAGCAACGGCCTTCTAAGCCGTAGGTTGCAGGTTCGATTCCTGCCAGGCGTACCAGCCTGGTCTCAGCGGTGGGTGTAGCTCAGTTGGTAGAGCCCCGGATTGTGATTCCGGTCGTCGCGGGTTCGAGTCCCGTCATCCACCCCATTTATCAATGCAAACCACTGATTTAATAGTTTTATCTTTATTCCCCAGAAGTTTTCAGACCACATTACTTACCATTTTATATGATTCATTAAAAACCCCGCCGAAGCGGGGTCTTGATTAGTACCGATACTGCTCGTTCGTAACTTGAGGTCTAGCCTTTAACTGCACGGGCACTCTGCACAGTCAATGAAGATATCGAAGACAATCACGTGCAGCACGCTAGAGGGATAATGCGGGTCCATGGGATCACCATCGGTCATCTGATCGATTCCGAGCTCGCGCTGGCGTCGTTAAAACCAAGAAAGTAACACCTGATGTTCGCGCGCATGACGAGCGGTATTTTCCAGTTCAGTGATGATGGTATACATCAAAGAGCGTTCAATTTTGGACCGAGTGGAATTCGAGTTACCGAATCGGTCATCCAGCTGCTTGCGTTATCACCACTGGTTTGCTTGGACAATGACCAAAGAAAACCTGCTGCCTCACCATTGGAGCTGATGATGATGAGTGGAATGGAGACGCTATGTGTCCCCGCATATTCAGGCTCGCCCAGAGTTCTGCTGGTGTGATTAATTAATGGCTCATAGGCCGGCTGTTTAACGATTGCTTTAAAGTGCCAAAAAGGCCCTGTGGATCGTTTGTTTGCCGGACTTGCAAAAACAAATGCTTGTTGAAGGCCAGCATCGGGAGTTGGCGAATCATTCTTCGCCATACTTCCTAAGACGATTTCAACGACGTCACTGGGTGAAAAATCGGGTGAGGGTGTTTTGTCAAAACTCCAACTCAACGATGATATACCGAGGGTAAGAAACACTAACCAACGCATGATCGACCTCCATGCTTTTCTATGATATGGGGGTTAATTACATGGAGGCAAGACTTCATTGCCGACGATTGCATAACAGGAAGCTTCTTTGGGTTGAAAGCGAGGTCCACCTGAGAACGCCGTAAATGCAGGCAACAATAACAATCGTTGATCGGTCACCGCAAAGCAGGGGCAGACTAAATGATCTGTGGCGCTCTTGAATTCAATTTGTGGATGGATATGTCCAGCAATCCGTGCTTTTGCTCCGCTATCTGGATGATGCGCAAGCTCGATGCCCTGCCAGAGAGTTGGTTCGGGATGGATATGAAAGCCAAGTGCGGCCGCAAACGGCTGTCCTTTGCGGTCATGGTTTCCAAGAATCACATGGAATTGAACCTTCAGTCCGATAAATTGATTCATCCACCGATCCATTTGAGCGTCAGTGATTGATGGCGGGTGATGAAACAAATCGCCAAGAATCCATACCGAGGATGCATGGGTTTCGGCGACGGCGTCTGAAAGTCGATTGAGATCATCTGTCTCACCGCCATTGGGAACAGGAATACCCGATTGCCTAAAATATGCACCTTTCCCCAGATGCAGATCGCTTAAAAATAACGTGTTGCTGTCTTGGTGCCATAGCGTCCGATCTGCTCGAGCTGAAAATCGCTGTGTTCCAAACTCAATGATTTGCAAGGAAGTCTCTCGTTAGACGGGCCATTCGTTCGGCAACACTTTCAGTAGATAAACGCGCGCTTAAGCGGTCAATCACCAATGGAAGAGCAAGCGGTGACGGTTGTGCGATGGGCTTCATCAACAGTGGTTTTCGGGATAAATCGTGCAGTGTGCTATACAGTTGGTCAATATCAAATTCGTCGCGAAGGACATCCTGTCTGGCTTGGCTGAGCAACACATGCTCGGGATCGTATTGCTGGAGCACGTCGTACAGCAGTCCCGCTGAGGATTGCAGCATGCGAAGCGATTTTTGACGGCGAGGATAGCCTTCGAAAACCAGTCCGGAGATACGAGCGGTTGCTCGGAACTGTCGTCGAACCAATTCGGACAGGTTCAGCGCTTTTTCAAGGTCGTCCGTGAGATGCTCAGGAGAAACGATCGAGGGCCAGTGGGCTTGGCAGTGATCGAGTGGCTCAGGCTCTGGGCTCAGTAGTTCAATGCCATAGTCATTCACAGTGACTGTGAGTGTCGCCGGAATGATTTCCGTAACCCGTGCCGCGACTAACGGTCCCAGTGCTTGATGCACCAACCACCCAGCGAAGGGATAAAAGCACAGATGGAATCCATCTCGGGTTTTAAATTGTTCCGCCACGGTGACATCGACCTGTGGGCAATGGCTAATGTGTGACTGAATGGTTGAAGTCTCTTCAAGCGCTTGTTTCAACCATCGATGATTCAGAATCCGTTGCGATAAGGGGCGTTGTCGTTGGAAATCAGCTGCAACGTGGGTGGCCAAGGTTTCTGATAAGGGTAATCGTCCTCCGGTCCATCGAGGGATTTCACTGAAGTTTCCGCGCCCGGCTGGTTTGACGATGAGTTCGCCATCAGCGAATCGTAGCATTTCCAGCCGTTTGCCTGAGAAGCGGAAGATATCACCAGGCCTCAGTCGTCCAGCAAAGGACTCTTCCACTTCGCCAAGGCTACCCCCTCGGCGCATTTTGACGCGTACATGGGCATGCGAGACGATGGTGCCGATACTCATCCGATGGCGTCTGGCTATCTGTTGAGACACCAATAAGAAATAGCCATCATCGCGTTGTTCAAGACGCCGGTACTCGGGATATTCTCTAAGCGACTCAGAGCCTTTGACAAGCACTGTGAGTAATCGATTAAAGGTATCCTGAGAGAGATGTCGATAAGCCCAGGATGCCCGAATCTCAGTGAACATCGCCTCAGGATGCCATGGTGCTTGTAAGGCCAGTGTGACCAGATGTTGGATCAGCACATCGAGACAGTGTTCGGGTGGGCGAATGGGTTCTAAGGACTGTTCGTCTAAGGCGTCGGCAAGGGCGGCATATTCGTTAAGATGCAGCCTGTTGGTTGGAACCAGTAAAACGTCCGTGCCTGCTCCTGGTCGATGGCTTGCTCGGCCAGCTCGCTGGATGAGACGACTGACCGAACGTGGTGAGCCCACTTGGATGATGCGTTCAACAGCCTGGAAATCGACACCCAGATCCAACGAGCTGGTGGCGACTACGCAATCAATTTCGCCGGTTTTCAGCTGTGCTTCTACCAATTGTCTGGACTCTGAGGAGAGCGATCCGTGATGAAGCGCGATGGACAAATCCATACGAACAATGCTGAGCGCCTGAAACCATTGCTCCGCGTGGTTGCGAGTATTGGTAAATAGCAGTGTAGTTTGACCCTTCAACAGCTTTTGACTGACCGGTTTTAGGAGGCTTAATCCAAGATGCCCAGCCCAGGGTAGTCGATCATTTTCGTCAGATTCAGAAATACTTAGAGTGACAACGCGATCGATATCGGCTTGAGTCAGTTCACCGTCGACGCCCACAGGCAAGAGCACACGAAGTGCAGATTCTGGGTTTTTCAGGGTGGCGGAGACGCCTGTTATCGTGACATCAGAACTTAAGCGCATGAGACGTTGCAAACACAAGCTCATTTGCACGCCGCGTTTGGATGCCATGAGATCGTGCCACTCATCGACGACGACCGATTCCAAGGAGGCAAATAGCGCCTGAGATTTGGGTGAAGACAAAATGACCGACAACGATTCGGGGGTCGTCATCAAAATCTGTGGAGGTTTTCGAAACAGGCTCGCTCGATCTTTGGCTGATGTATCGCCGTTTCGTGAGAGTACCCGCACTTCGCTGTCGATCAATGGATCTTTCAGCGCCAGTTCAAGATCTTTTGTCATCGCTCGGAGTGGTGTGACATATAAAAGTCGAATTCCCTGTGTTTGGGGATTTGCCAGCAGTTTTTCGATCATGGCGCCGGTTGCCGCGAGTGTTTTCCCAGACCCTGTTGGGCATTGGATCAACTGATGGACTCGGTGGGCTGTTCGTTCCCATGCAAGTAATTGAAAGCTAAAGGGTTCAAATCCTTTCCTGCGAAAGTAGGCATGGAGACGATCAAAGGACATGGTAGTTCGTCATGAGTGCGTGAAAATGTGTCAATTCGTCTGCGTCCTTGGGTCCAACATCCTGCCGCCAGCGTAAAATCCGTGGAAACCGAAGTGCGACTCCACTTTTATGTCGGGTGGAGACTGCAATGCCCTCGAATCCAATTTCAAAGACCTGCAATGGCTCGACTTGCCGTACGGGCCCGAATTTCTGGATAGTATGTTTTCTGATCCATTGATCCATGGCTTTCAGCTCAACATCGGTCAAACCCGAATACGCCTTCGCAACAGGGACCAATTCACCCTGATCATTCCAGCACGCGAGTGTGTAGTCGCTATGCAGGTTCGCTCGACGCCCATGGCCTGCTTGCGCATAGATTAAGATGCAATCGGCAGTCATGGGCTCCAGTTTCCATTTCCACCAATAACCAGCTTTCCGTCCAGATCCGTAGGTGCTCTGTCGATTCTTGATCATGACGCCTTCAGCACCAATGTCGCGTGCCGCCTCTCTCATCGCTGAAATCTCCTCAACGCGTTGTGGTGACAGCACAGGACTTTGGTGGAACGCGATGGTTTGGAGCACTGCTTTGCGTGCAGCCAGTGGTTGATCCCGCATGTCTTCGCCTTGAAAGCGTAAGAGATCATAGCATTTGAAGAAAGCAGGGTTTGTTTTGAGCAGTGTTTGTGTAATACGTTTGCGGTTCAAACGGGTCTGAAGTTGATTAAAGCTCTGCAATTGGCCAGGTGTTCCAGCGAGAATTTCGCCATCGAGGATGATGAGTGAAGGAAGGGTGATCGCACTGTCGACGATGTCGGGGAATTGCTCAGTAATGTCGTGATCACCTCGAGACCACAGACGGATGGTTTGATCGGTTTTAATCAATTGTGCTCGGATGCCATCCCATTTGTATTCAACCAGCATGTCTTGCGGATTAAGTGATGCGATCTCCTGCACTGTGATTGGATTGGCTAGCAAAAATGGCAAAGGTCTGGCATCTAGTTCGTTTTGTGTAACTGGTTCTTGCAGTCGTTTTAACCAATCGCGGTCAGCGACGAACGGTCCCATCAATCGTTCTTCAATGACTGCCCGGTCCATATCGATAGCGCGTGCAATTGCTTCATGCACCAGGCCTTTGCTGACGCCTACCCGAAAGCCACCGGATGACAGTTTGAGAAATAAAAACGCCTCATCCTTTGAAAACTGATCTAGTTGCGCGAGTAGTGCATCGGCAAAAACCTCTGGTTTGAGGCCTGCGAGCGCTGTCTGGCGATCAATCCATTGCTTGAGAATTGGATCTTTGGTTTGCGGTTTCGCCTGCGGATTGGCAAACAAGATGGCAAGCGTTTCTGACAGATCACCGACGGTTGCGTAACACTCCTCAAACAGCCAGGTTGTCTTGATAAACGCTTGATTGGCCGTGTACTTTAAGAGACTGGGTTTGAGTCGTTTTTTCCCCAGTTGACTAGTGAGTGCCTCAACTGCGATTGCACTTTCAAGCACATCGGCATGACGAATAAATTCAATCAAAGCGTTCCGTTTTGCGTTGGTCGACTGACTGGTATCCAGCGCTTGAAACAAGCCGACAAAATTCATTGATCGATGCCTTCTTCAATTCCAAATGCGGTTTCCAAACGCTCTGCTAAAATGCCGAGGTGCTCGTTGAGATACCGTGTTAACACTCGGGTTTCGCCATGCGTTGCGTACACCTGGGTCGCTTGGCTGTCCTGAACTGTCTGGATGAGGCCATTCCAATCGGCATGATCGCTCACTACGAACCCTTGATGAATTGATGCGCGCCGCCGAACGCCACGGACTTGCATCCAACCGGAAGCCATTGCCAACTCTGTCGGATGAAATCGTTTTAAAAACGAGGATCCCGCCACCTGTGGGGGGGCAATAACGAGATCGCTTGAGACGCTCTTATTGGTCTCGCTTGTGCGCTCCCACGGGCAGAGTTTGACACCTTCTTGCTCATAGACACGATTTAAGGTTGCGACTGCCCCATGGACTTTTACCGAGCGGTCTGAGCGACGCTGAATCTCCGCCATCATGCGTTGGGCTTTGCCTAACGAGTAGCAGAGAAGAACAGGGGTACGCTGATGACGGACATGATGATCCCACCAAGCGAATAACTGGTCCATCGTCTGGTCTATGGATGGCCAGCGATAGATAGGAAGTGCGAAGGTCGCCTCGGTGATTAAAACGTCACAGGTAACGGGCTCGAAGGCTTTGCAAGTTGGATCGGGATCTCGTTTGTAGTCACCGGTAATGACCCACACCGAATCACTATCATCAAGACGGATTTGCGCTGATCCAAGAACATGGCCGGCGGGATGGAAGCTGATTTGAACTTCCCCACGCGTGAACGACTCGCCGTAGGCATGAGTTGTGATCTGCTGGTCACCAAGTCGCTGCTTGAGTAACCCTTCGCCACCAAGCGCACAGTGATAGTCCTTCGACCCCGCGCGCGCATGATCAGCATGGGCATGGGTGATTAATGCACAATCGACTGGCCGCCAGGGATCAATATGCGCGCGCGCCTTGGGGCAATACAAACCTTCAGGGGTCCTGATCACCAAAGGATCACGGCGACGGCTTTTTTTCGATACCATGGTGACTTAATTACTTGATGAAGCGAATAAACGTCCCGTGTTCAGACCATTCCATGTCGTTGTCGTCGTCCTGAGCACTTTCAGTATTACTGAAATTGCGTCTGCGCGCGAGAAAACTGGATTGGTTTTATAATGCTCTTACTTATTCGGCAAAAATTTTCTCGTGTTCACAGCAAATATCACTAAAGATTAGGTGGCAGTGAGG
>Ga0209192_10000464_pt1 | contig 39640 bp, 39 predicted proteins | sample ArcticOcean_MG_C_11_FD_187433 | JGI IMG/M metagenome (GOLD analysis project Ga0209192, IMG submission 187433) | Marine microbial communities from western Arctic Ocean - ArcticOcean_MG_CB2_154 (SPAdes) (version 2) | ecosystem: Environmental > Aquatic > Marine > Oceanic | place: Arctic Ocean... | reverse complement strand
AGCTGGAACACATCAGTGTGCTGCACAGGCTCAGCATGGTTCAGCCCCAGATATTGCCGGTACTGGTCGCGCAAATCCGTTATCAATTTTGCGGTCATTAGCGCTGATGCTCGAATGGATTTCCATTAATCGTGGGATAGATCAATGCAAGCATGCGTCAATCGTGCTTGAAACAGCCATTCGAACATTGGTTGTGGATCGCCTTATTCTAACGCCTGATCTTGGTGGAACTGCGTCATGCCAAGAAGTTACTTCTGCAATTTTGTCGTCTTTGAGTGAACTCCGTGAGACCTCTGAATAACTGGCGAAATAGCTTTTTGCGAGATACGGATATCTAAAACCGCTGCTTGAGGCGCTCGAACAAGAGACTCCAGAGCCTGATCGAGTTCCTCAATCGTGTTTATTTGATAATTCTCTATATTGAAACCATCTGCTATTCGAGCCAGATTGGTAAACCCAAAGTTGGCGCCATCGTCTCTTAGCCCCTCGGATCTGAGTTTGTGAAATTCAGATCCGTATCCGCCATCATTGAAGATGCAACTGATAATTGGGAGTTTATCGCGTCGAATTGTTTCTAATTCTTGCACGTGCATCAGAAAGCTACCATCTCCATCGAATAAGACAGTTGGTTCCCTTGTTGCTACTGCCACACCCATGGCAAAAGAAAGTCCATTGCCTATCGCACCAAACTCTCTAATTGTAAGAAACTTTGGATACGGTCTGTTTTTCATGTGCGAAAAATAATAGGAGCAATGGCCCGATGAGTTAACGAGTTGCCAGTCATTTGGGATCCCTCGATTGAGGTGCTTCGCCGCGACAGAAGGATTGAGGCCATCATTATATTTTTGTGATGCTGACGAATCTGGTTCGCTAATAGCAATTTCCTCACGGGTCGATTCGGTTCGATTATGCACCGACTTTGTTTCCATCGTATTTAGCAGTTTGAGTACGGTTTGATGTGCATCAGCACAAATAATTTGATGTGCAACCGATCTACCTTGGTAGAAATATTGTGGATTCATGGTTACTTGAATGACGCGCGCCTGAGGCCACAAAGTTCCTTGATCAGTATTGTGGCTTGTTAGGGAGGCGCCGATCGACAGAATTAGATCCGAGTTAGCTAATTTTTTTCGGGTTATTTCGGAAGAAAATCCGCCGGAGATACCAAGATAAAAAGGATTGGTATTGAAAAGTCCCCGAGCGGGAAGCGTAGTAGTTAATAATGCATCAGCTTTTTCGGAAAGCTCTTCTATTAAAAGTGCAGTCTTTTTATCGTTAGCGCCAAGACCGGCCAGGATGATCGGCCGCTTGGCGGATTTTAGGGCGCTTACGATGCTGTCTAGATCTTCTTTACAGGGTGCGGGGCCCCTTTTATTAATTTGGCATTGTTCCCACAATGCTGGCCCGGTTTGAGTTTCTGGAGCCGTTACGTTTTGATGAAATAAGTCGAATGGGACTCCAACGACCACGGGAATGGAATCCCTGACTGCTGTTAAAAATGCTTCGTTGATTCCTTCCTTAAAACGCGCTGTTGTGTGTATGGCAAAATATTGAGCGCCGGTTGCTTTGACGAAGGGGGCTTGATCAATTTGTTGGTTGTACCAGCTTTTATTTAGGGGCGACTCGCCGGCCAGTATGATTAATGGAATGCCCGCCCGAACTGCGGCAGGAAGGGCGGTCATGATTTGAGTCAGTCCGGGTCCACAAGTTACTGTGGAAATCCCAATTTTTCCGGTTTTACGGGCATAAGCCATTGATGCTGCAATCGCGCAGTGTTCATGTTGTACGTAAGTGAACTCCACGCCGAGATCAGCGAGTTTGGAAGCGAACTGCATATTTGCATCGCCTAACAATCCAAAACAATGATCGACTTTTTGATGTCGGATTAGTTCTGCGTAAAATTCGAAACCTTTCATCTTATTTCTCAGCTCAATAGTGTATATAAACTTAAATAAATCATACGAATAGATAGGGTTGTTAAAACTATTTTTAGTAATTTTTTGAAGCGTTTTTCACTTATTTTTCGCAGTACTTTTGTGCCTATCCAGGTCCCGAGTGCAGCGCCAATTATTAGTGCAGTGATTTCCCAAATATACGCAGAAATATTGAAGCCAATAATTGCATATACAATTACTTTGATTCCGTGCTGAAATGCCATGCACGCGGCATGATTTCCGGTGATTTCTTCTTTGCTCCAAAATTCTTTTGGGTGGGCTGACATTGTCATTGCGCCGATAGCCCCGAAAATCAAGCCAAGTCCGCTTGTGAGGAGGCCGCTGAGTAATGGTTTTAAGCGACGCAGGGGTAGCAGGTTTGGCCACCAGGTGGCTAATAGTATGAAGATACCCAATAACAATGAACCAGTCACTTGATCCACTAATGCGATGAGTGGAACAAAGGCGAAGGCACCAATGATAGATCCAGTAATAAAAGGCTTGAGGTATTCGGGCCGAAGAAAGTCTCGAAAAATCCATCCACGGCTGGCGTTCGAGAAAAGTTGAGTGATTCCATGTAACGGAATGACTGCTATTGGAGGCAAGATTTGTAGCATTAGTGCCAGTAATAAAATACCCCCACCTAAACCCGCGCATGCCGTCAGAATAGAAGTGAGGGCAGCAATTAGTCCTAGGTAAACTGCATCCATATGGCGTTCCGTTGATGATTAGATATCTGCATGAGTAAAGATTTGACCCTGTGCAATTTTCCGAGCTGTTCGTATCATTCCAGCTGATTTATGCGTGAAACTTCCTTCTTGATCTAATGAGTAATCAATAACGACTTGAAGAACGCCCATAGGGTGATGAAGGGAAATCAATGAGGGTATCTCAGAGGGGATCTTCATCATATGTTCAGCGATTGTCCCTGGCGTCAGTGCGCAAGATGCCAAGCATTGAGAGCCTGTTACAGCAACTGTTGGGTGAGTTTCCCAGGGCATGAAATAACGGCAAGAAATGTGACCAGGCTCGTCTAGTGCTGACAAGATACCAAACTTTGGAGTTACGGATTCTGATACATCGCCCATTCCCATTGCATGCCCAGCTTCTTTGCGAATACGCTCCATTTTATCAAAGAAATCTCTATTTGCATCAAGCTCTTCAACAGCCTCAAGGCCTGTCAAACCAAAATCTTGAGCTTTGGCGATTACCATCGGCATCGCAACATCCATGCAGGTGACTGCTATATCTTGAAAAATATCTGTAGTGTTTCCGGTCGGAAAAAGTTTTCCAGTTGAGGATCCTGCAACCTCGAGGAAGTTGAGTCCAATTGGCGAAGAACTTCCAGGTACCCCATCAATTTTTGAATTTCCAAAGTAACTGACTTCATGGTCTGGGCCTGGTGTACTCACTTTTGCGATTACTTTAGCTTCGGTGTTAACTAATCGAATTTTAATTTCAGTGACGTCGGAAACTGGTTTGACAAGCCCCATTTCTATTGCTGCAGGGCCCACTGCAGTCAACATGTTGCCGCAAGTTGGCTTGAAATCGACTAATTCCTTTTCGACGCTTACTTGAGCAAAAAAGTAGTCGATGTCTGCCCAAGAGTCGTTTGATGGCGACAGCATGGCCACTTTAGTCGCTACTGCATTTCCTCCCCCAATTCCGTCAATATTAAGGGGATGTCCCGAGCCGATCAAAGAAATCAGCGATTTAGACAGGGAGTCATGATCCATGGGTAGGTCTGACCGATTGAAAAATGGGCCTCGAGATGTGCCGCCACGCATTAAGAGGAATGGGATAGATTGTTGTTTCATTTATAAAACCATTTGTGTGTCGTTTAAAATCAGGTCAGTGGCCATGGCAAAGTGAGAAATTCTTGAAGAAGGCCTGACGGAAAATCGCGGTTTAAAAGCCACGCCATAAAAATCATCAAAGCTAGCCCGGCAGATGAAAGCAAAATTGTCCGTTGCCAATTTTCTTGTGCGCGTAGTCTGAAAAACATGAAAAGGAATATGGCTAGGGCTGGAATAAACCCGATCAGTGAAGTACCTATTAACAATCCTGCGAACCAAGCGAGGGTTGGCCAGAGTGCATGCGTTGAGGTCAGCGATTCATCAGTTGGTTCTCTATCGGCAAATAATGGATCTGTTTCTGGCCTAAGAATCATTTGTGATAATAGGACGAGGCAAGATATCAAAGTGAAACCGCCTGCTACAACTGGAAAAACAGCGTCTACCCATGCGTAATCAGGAATCGACCAGATGTTTATGTTGTAAACTAAAGAAAACCCAACAATAGCGAGTAAAAATGTAAGAGGCGCTCGCTTTAGTCCCGATTTAACGGCCCCCTCAGACTGCATATTTTTAGATTGTCGAATACCGATTACTACCGATAAAACGGTAATAGCGATCAACACGAAGACGATCGGACTAAAGAAGTATTCCAGTCCTGAAAGAACATTTTGTTCAAATCGAAATGATGAAATTTGGTAGGCATTATTTGAGTAATGCTCGACTGGATTAGCGAGGACGAATCCAATCAGAAAGGCTGGTCTGGACCAGTCAAACCGTCTTAAGAGAATTCCAATTAATCCAATCCCAAATAATGTGGCAAGATCCAAGATATCTTGACCCGACTGGAATGCAGCAAAGGCAATAATCATGAATACAAATGGGGCAATTAAAACAAATCGGATATTGGTGAGTTTCGCAATTTGTCCTGCAAATGCAATGCAGAGAATGGTGCCTAGTACATTTGCGATAGCCAACATCCAGACTATGGAATAAGTAATATCAAGATCCTCGGTCAGCATTTGCTGGCCGGGCTCTAGTTCTCCTTGTCCGAGTAAGGCGAGGGCGCCAATGAAAATCGCCATGCTGCCAGACCCAGGAATGCCGAATAGTAGGGTGGGTACTAAGCCGCCACCTTCTTTGGCGTTGTTTGCACTTTCCGGAGCGATAACGCCTCGAATTTCACCTGATCCAAATTTTTCCTTATTTTTGCTCGATTGAATGGCGTGTCCGTAAGCGATCCAATCCACGACTGAGCCGCCCAAACCAGGGATAACGCCTACGGCAACTCCGATCAGCGAGCAGCGAATTGACAGCCATTTATTTTGCCACCAATCAATAATCCCTTCTCGCCAGCCGGAGCCAAGACCTGATGTTTCATTGATTGAGGAACCTTTTCGGAGGAGCGCAACGATTTCAGGCACTGCAAAAATACCGAGACCAACAATCACTAACTGAAAGCCTTCGAGAAAATATGGGTATTCAAAGCTTGATAGTCGGGGCTCACCATTAAATGGTCCTTCGCCAATGGTTGCAAGCATCATTCCTAGTCCTGCTGCTGCGAGTCCTTTCAATGCGACTCGCCCCGCTAGGATGCCGACCATAGAGACGCCAAAAATAGCAATCATGAGAAGTTCTGGGGATTGAAACAGTAAAATAACTGGGCGAGCAACAAGGATGAATCCAGTTAAAAACAACGCGCCGATCAGCCCCCCAAATAAAGAGGATGCAAACGCGGCAGATAGCGCGCGCGCCGCCATTCCTTTTTTAGCAAGAGGAAAGCCATCCAGAACGGTAGCCTGTGATGAGGAAGATCCTGGGATTCCCATTAATACTGATGCAAACGTGTCAGAAGTTGGTACAACCGCTACCAAGCCAATCATTAAGGCGAGGCCTAGGATTGGATCTAGCCCGAACATAAATGGAAGCATCAACGACAGCCCAGCAATCCCACCTAGTCCAGGAAAGACCCCAATTGACAGACCGAGAAAAACGCCTAATGCTAGATAAAGCAGGGTCATTGGCTGAAGAATTAACTGCCAAGCATCAGCAAGTGCGCCAAATGCTACGTAGATTGTTTCCATATTAATCCTGAAGGACTAAGGCCTCTATTGAGGCCTCAGTGATGGTTGTAAGATCGTTACTTTAGATCTACACCAAACTGCTCTTTTAGATACCCCTTGATGAAGCTTTTTGCTTCAGGCGTAACACGCAATGCTGCGTTTAAAGCATTTCCTGCGTCAGAGCCTGTGTACACAGGGTATTTTCCTAAACGCTTCGCAGACAGTGCGGCAAAGTCTGGGCGCTCTGTGATTTTCTTAAATGCTTGCGCATACGTGTAAATCACGTTGTCCGGAGTTCCAGCTGGCAAAAAGGCAGCTTTTTGGACTGGGAATCCGGCAATGAAAAATGCCTTCCATGCTTCCCATTTAGGTCCTGACGTATTACACCCGTCTGTCTTTTCACAAACTTCCTTGAATGTTGGAACATCTGGGAAGGTTGGATCTCTGACGATGTTCCCTTTATTATCGAGAGCACCCCAAGACATCATCACGACTGCTTTACCAGACTCGACTAGGGGGGTAGAGTTTTTCAAGTACGCCGCCGATGTTTGATAATCAATGGTTGCCTCGCCAGATTCAAACATCTTCCGCCCAGCCCCGCGTCCCTTAACGCCCATGACATGCTTAACGTCCATGCCCAACATATTCCAGGCCAGCGAGGGAACTAAATCGAGACCTGTCGCTCTTTGGTTTCCGTAGACGAATTTTTTGCCTTTTAACTTATTAGCTGAACCGTCAAATAGCTTGCCATCTGTTGAGTTGAGGTAGGCGACCCCGCCAGTACCCGATGCCATAACTGCATTCCAGTCATTGTATTCATAACGAACTCTTGGGTCGTCCAGCAAATAAGGGAATTGAGTCGAACCAGATGATCCGAAGACGACTGTTCCGTCAGTGTGCTTTTCTTTTTGAAACCAATTTGCTCCTTTGGTAGATCCTGCCCCCGGCATATATTTGACTACCACTGTTGGATTGCCAGGCAACGCTTCACTTAAAAGTGGCGCGAAAAAATTAGCCCATTTTGCTGATCCTCCAGTCTCCGAGAACGGTATCGTCCATTCCACGGTTTTACCGGTCATGTCGACTAGTTGGTGGGCAGCCGCCAAGGCGCCCGTTGATATCCCAACGGCGGCAACTGATGCACAGATGCCAGCGGAGATTTTTTTAGTTAGCATGAAAACACGCTCCTATTTTTACAGTTATATTTATTTTGAGGATGCTAATCATATATGGACATTTTGACCTAACCCAAAAACAAAAAAGTATCCCTCAAACTTCATCATGATCGATACTTATCGATTCGGAAAGTGTTTTTAGACTTATTGATTGGATAAATAAATCATTGAAGATGAGTAATAGAATAAGTTGTTGATGATCAACTTATTTTGAGTTCAAGCACAATCTAGATGGCATTCAATTAGGTGGATATTCTGAAATCTGTTTTGTATTAAATGCCCTGGAGAACTCTAAGTTTTTTCTCCGTCGCGTTTTTTATTGCCAAGAATTGGTGCCCCTATGATAACAATAACGATCCGCAGAATATGGTGTAGAACAATGACACCAAGATTTGCCCCCGCTGCAAGCGATAAAACGGCAAGCTCGGCTTGCCCAGCCGGCCAAAAGGCAAGAAAAATTTCGGCGGCTGGTAAATCACTGATGCGAGTGGCAATCCAGATGGTTAAAAGAGCTACGACGGTTAAGATAAAAACAAAACCAAGCCCAGCTAAAATGTCTTTTCGAAACTCATTGGCGGTTATTCCTCTGTAGTAGACACCAATTCCGAGTCCAATGAAAAATTGAGAGATTAAGATTGCCTCTTCCGGCGGCCGGTGCTCAAGAATCCCAGTTAAAGCTAGGGGCGCTGAAAATAAAAGTGGCCCCAGCACAGTAGCCCCGAACATCCCGATACGCTCACAAACTTGCCATCCTGCGATTCCGACAAACAGCATAATCAGAAGCTCGGATATTGGCAGAGAGATCGCCGGCAATCCAAGGGGCCTATTGAGCGTTTGATCGAAGCCATAGACTAAAATTAATGGCGCTGCGACGACAAGAGTAACAACTCGAGTGGCATGGATTAGGGACAAGGATCGGGGGTTTGCGCCAGCTTCGATCCCGAAGACCAACATGTCTTGAAGGCCGCCTGGCATTGCTGAATAAAACGCAGTAGCTCGATCGTATTTCATGAGTTTATGAAAATAAAAAATTCCAAGCGCTCCAATAACGATCACATAAATTGGTATAAGAATTAGGGTCTGACTGTAGTTTGGGATTTCTGTGACAAGGGACCAGCTAAGTGATGTGCCGATTGCAACGCCAAGAATGGCTCGGCTGATTTTTGAGAGCAGTGGGAATCCATATAAATCCATCCCAATAAATGCACCTATTAAGCATCCTCCGAGGGAACCAAAAAGAAAGGGAAGTGGCGCATCTACCGCAAATAGGACGAGTCCACACAGGAGCGCGATCGACAAAGTCTGCAACTGGCTACGAATAGTGGGTTTCGGGATTGACATAATTGTATCCAAACGTATACCGTTGATGTTATGACAGATCAGCGTGAAAACCAAGCTAGCTTTTGTTACGAAGAATTAGTGGCTCGCATACAGAGAGCTGTCATTAAACCGGGTGATTATCTGCGTGAGCAGGTCTTGGCTGAGTCATTGGGGGTGAGTCGGACCCCAGTGAGGGAGGCCCTGCGTCGGCTTGAGTCAGATGGAGTTGTATATTCTGAGCCTCGGTTTGGCATGGTGGTTCGGGATTTGACCTATGCAGAGGTAGTTGAACTGTATGAGGTTCGAGAAGTTTTAGAACGAACAGCGGCAGGTATGAGCGCCAAAGTGATTACTGAGATTGAACTACAGGAACTCGAATTAATTCAATTCAAGATTGAGTCGTCAAGATCCGAGCCACATGAAATGTCTGTTCTGAACCACACATTTCACATGGCTGTTGTAAACAGTGCTAAAAATCGGTATCTGTGGAAAGCGCTTGAGACAGTGCAAAAGGCTATGTTGATCCTAGGCCCGTCAACGATGGAATTCCCAGAAAGAGCCGAGGCGGCAATTGAAGAGCACCGCTCATTACTCAACGCGCTACGCGAAAGAGATAGTGAGGTAGCGGAAAAAGTTATGGCAACTCATTTGAATAATGCGCAGCGATATAGGTTGCGTCAGATTAATGAACGGACGACAAATGACTATCGAAATTCCAAAAATTGAACCAGACAAAAGCCTGATCCGTCCTGGAATCGGTAGCATTGATTATGATGTGATCGTTGTCGGAGGCGGAAATGCTGCTCTGTGTGCAGCGATTCGCGCAGCTGAATTAGGGGCTAGTGTTCTAGTTTTAGAGCGCGCACCTTTTGCCTATCGTGGAGGCAATTCGAGGCATACCCGAAACTTTAGATGTATGCATCCTGAACCCCAAGGCGTTTTGACGGGTGCTTATTTAGAAGAAGAATTTTTTGATGATCTGATTAGGGTCACAAAAGGTAAGACGGACGAGCATCTGGCGCGGTTAGCGATTAGAGAATCTGCTGAATGTTATGAATGGATGCAGTCACAGGGCGTTTACTTTCAAGAATCACTATCAGGAACACTTTCACTTTCGCGGACTAATGCTTTTTTCCTAGGTGGAGGGAAGGCACTTGTGAATGCCTATTACAATCGGCTAGAGAGCTTGGGTGCTCGTGTACTTCTAGAAGCTACCGTTGTTGATGTGCACGTCGAAGAGGGTCTGTTTGACGGAGTTCTTGTTGATTACGAAGGCCGTCAAAGTTACCTGCGTGGACGGTCTTTAGTGCTTGCTTCGGGTGGATTTGAAGCAGACAAAGAGTGGTTAACTAGAGCTTGGGGTGAAGCCGCAAAGAATTTTCTAATCAGGGGTACACCTTACAACACTGGCGAAGTTCTCAAAAATTTATTGGACCAAGGTGCGGACCAGATCGGTGAAGCGAATCAATGTCATGCAGTTGCGATTGATGGTCGTGCGCCTGAATATGATGGTGGCATCGTGACTCGAGTTGATTGTGTGCCTTTTTCTGTAGTCGTTAACGAGCGTGGGGAGCGATTCTATGATGAAGGCGAAGATGTTTGGCCCAAACGTTATGCAATTTGGGGCCGGTTGGTGGCAGCTCAGCCTAATCAAGTGGGCTATGCGATTATTGATAAAAAGTCGCGTGATTTATTCATGCCAACGGTATTTGAGGCGACTAAGACCGAGTCTCTTGCAGAGATGGCGATTGAGCTGGGTATCGCCCAGGATGCTCTCTTACAAACCGTGTCAGACTTTAATGAATCATGTGTTGAAGGGGCATTCACTCCAACGGAACTTGATGGCTTGTCGACACAAGGATTGAAACCACCAAAAACCAATTGGGCTCGTCCACTGGATACGCCACCGTTTTACGGATACGAGCTTCGTCCTGGTGTGACATTCACTTATCTTGGATTTAGGGTCGAAGATGATGCACGGGTGTCATTTTCGGGGAAACGCTCGGCGAATATTTGGGCTGCGGGTGAAATCATGGCTGGCAGCATCCTCGGTGAAGGCTATTTGGCAGGTTTTGGTATGACGATTGGGACAGTGTTTGGTCGAATCGCTGGAAAGGAGGCTGCTGAGCATGCAATCCAAAGTAATTGAAGAGGCAAATAGGCAATTATCTGTTTGCAATGCGTGCCGGTATTGCGAGGGCTTTTGTGCTTCTTTTCAAGCAATGACTCGTTACCGAAGTTTTAATGAATCAACAATTAAACAGATGGCGAATTTATGTCATAACTGCCAAGCCTGTTATCACAGCTGCCAATTTACAGCGCCTCATGAGTTTGACCTCAATCTACCTCAGGCTCTAGCGAACGCACGTGCGGAAAGCTGGGAAGAATCGATGCCTTTCCCAGCAATAGCACGCGTGATGCAATCTCAGGGGTTATTACTTTTGGTTGGCGTATTAGTAGCGGGGATCTTGTTTTGGATAGTTGGAGAAATACCCCTCGCTTCAAATCTTTCTTTTTATGAGCTGATGCCGCATAACACTCTGGTTAGCTTATTTTTGACCTTGTTTTTTCTACCACTCATTATCCTGTCGATTGGTCTACGCCGTTACTGGAAGTCAGTCGGTGGGAAAGCGATTCGGTGGGCTCATTTATCCTCGGCAGTGAAAGCCGCTGCAACGTTAAAAAATCTTGACGGTGGATTGGGTCAAGGCTGTAATTACGAAAAAGGTGACAAATATACCCATACACGTCGTTGGGCACATCAAGCCACTATGTACGGCTTTTTGCTTTGTTTCCTCTCAACGTCAGTAGCAACTATTATGCATTATGGTTTTCTTCAGGAAGCACCTTACCCGTTTTGGTCTCTTCCAAAATTATTTGGTGTGACTGGCGGGGTATTGCTGAGCCTGGGTACTGCCAAACTTATGATCTTAAAGGGCAGGTCCGACCCGAACTTGGGTGTGTCAAACCGTCGCTCGGGTGAGTATGGATTTGTGAGCTTATTATTCTTGGTTTCCACTAGTGGATTGCTGTTGTATTGGCTCTCAGGAACCGACTGGGCTTCATTATTGCTGATAATTCATCTTGCCAGCATTGCTGTTTTTTTCGTGACTACCCCATATTCGAAGATGGCGCATGGATTTTTCAGAACCGCCGCGTTGATTCGTGAAGCTCAGTTCAAGCATTGACATGGCGCAGGAAATCACGAGACTCGGTCCTCTTCAAAGGGGCATGACCCTCTTTGACTTATTTTTTATCATTGACGATAGAGTGCGCTTATGACAGCAAAGCCGATTAAAAAACCTGTGAATCCCAATTTTTCGTCCGGACCTTGTTCAAAACGTCCGGGATATGATTTAGCCAAACTGGTGACGACTACTTTGGGCCGATCTCACCGCTCGTCGGTTGGGAAGACCGCTTTAAGAGCGGTCTGTAATGAAACGAAGGCATTGTTGCAAATACCGAGTGATTATTTGGTTGGCCTTGTCCCAGCTTCTGATACGGGGGCTTTTGAACTGGCGATGTGGTCAATGCTTGGTGCACGTGATGTTGATGTTTTTGCTTGGGAGTCTTTTGGATCAGGTTGGTTAACCGACATCATAAAAGAACTCAAGCTTTCTGGGGTGAATCAGTACAAGGCTGATTATGGGGTGTTGCCCGATCTTTGTCAGGCAAACCCAGATAATGATGTCGTCTTTACTTGGAATGGCACGACTTCAGGTGTTTGTGTACCAAACGGCGATTGGATTAGTACAGATCGAGGTGGATTAACATTCTGCGATGCCACGTCGGCCGTATTTGCAATGGAATTGCCATGGGAAAAGCTCGACGTTACGACCTTCAGTTGGCAGAAGGTTTTGGGCGGTGAAGGTGCGCATGGGATGCTGATTCTTAGTCCCCGTGCAGTTGAGCGCTTGGTCTCCTACACGCCTGAGTGGCCACTTCCAAAGATCTTTAAATTGGTAAAAAGTGGCTCGCTGATTGACGGTATTTTCCGTGGGGAAACAATTAATACGCCGAGCATGCTGTGTGTGGCTGATTATTTGGATGCGCTTGGTTGGGTTGCGGACATTGGTGGATTACCTGCGATGATCCGCCGTTCCCGTGACAACTTGGATGCAATCCGACGATTTGTCGATAAAGAATCCTGGATTCAATTTTTAGCGAAAGACCCTGAGACTGTGTCTAATACGAGCGTTTGCCTAACCTTAGATGCGACTCCGGAGCAGGTCAAAGCGATCGTTAAAGTCCTAGATGAAGAAGATGTCGCCTATGACATCGGCGCTTATCGAGACGCTCCACCTGGTCTGAGGATTTGGTGTGGAGCAACAATTGAGACCACTGATATTGAATTAATGCTGAGTTGGCTGCGTTGGGCCTACGGTTATGTAACTTCTAAAAAATGAGAGTCCGCCATAATGTTTCAAATTTGTACATATAATGCCATTTCGCCCGCAGGTCTCGCTCGTTTTGATACGAGGTATTTTCAGGTTGCTACACAAGTGGCTAACCCAAGTGGTGTTTTACTTCGAAGCCATAAGTTGCAAAGTACAGACCTATCAGACTCTGTAATGGCCGTTGCTCGTGCTGGAGCGGGTACCAACAATATTCCGACCGAGGCATTAACAGAGCGTGGGGTTGTTGTCTTTAATACGCCCGGGGCAAATGCAAATGCTGTGAAAGAACTGATTTGTGCGGGATTAATGCTTGCATCACGCGATATTTTTTACGGAATGTCATTTGTCCAAACTCTTGGGCATGAACGATCAGAAACACTGGGACCATTACTTGAAGCAGAAAAGAAGAAATTTGCTGGAAATGAGGTCTATGGAAAGACTTTGGGTATCGTTGGTCTAGGTGCGATCGGGTCATTAGTCGCGAATATGGCGTTGGATCTTGGGATGCGTGTGGTTGGATTTGACCCAGCTATCTCTGTTGAGGCCGCCTGGAGGTTATCCAGTCGAGTAGAAAAGATGCCAAATTTGGACGCATTACTGCGTCAGTCAGATTTCATTACATTGCACGTACCTGCAATCGATGCGACCAAGGATATGATTAATTCAGAATCAATTTCTCGTATGAAGCCGGGAATGAAACTTCTTAATTTTGCGCGTGAAGAGATCGTGAACAGTAAGGATGTGGCTCAGGCATTAAATGATGGGACGATGAAGCGTTATGTAACTGATTTTCCGGTACCTGAATTGATTGGTAATCCGAAAGCCATCTTGATGCCTCATATCGGTGCTAGCACCACCGAGGCAGAGGATAATTGTGCAGTAATGGCGGCGGATCAGTTGATCGATTTTTTGGAAAATGGAAATATTAAAAATTCGACCAATTTTCCAAATACAAGTATGCCAAGAGGTTCTGATTACCGTATTACTGTAGCGAATCAGAATGTTCCGAATGTACTAGGATCAATACTAGCTTTAATTGCTGGAATAGGGGCCAATGTCGTTGATCTTGTGAATCAGAGTAGGGGAGAGATCGCTTATAACATTATCGATATTGATCAGCCAGTGACTCCTGATATTCTGAGGGATCTTGGGGGCTTAGAGGGTGTGGTAACAGTACGCAGTCTTTGATTTATCGACCCTTGCATGGTGATTCTACTTCGGTAGAGTCACCGTGCAACCGGGTATCTAAGGATTGATCACATTGATGGGCTGGCCTTTATTAAATCCCTCGAATGCCTCTAACATGTCCGTGTAAAAAACTTCGAAAGTTTCTTCCGTGCAATAGCCAATATGGGGTGTCGCCAGAACTCGTTTGTGATTTACAAATGGATTCTTCTGGTTTGCGGGTTCCTTCGTGTAGACGTCAGTTGCAAGCCCTGCAATTAAGTCATTATCGAGCGCCTTTAGTGCTTCTTCAGTATTAATGATTTCGGCCCTGGATGTGTTAACCAAATAGCCATTAGGTCCAAGTAGTTCCAGTTCTAGAGATCCAACAAGATGTTTGCTTCTATCTGAAAGCTTGAGGTGTATCGAAACAAAATCAGACTCTTCGAATAATGCCGTTTTTGTGACATAACGTACGCCATGTTCAGCGCAGGTTTTCTCGGTTAGATTTGTACTCCAGGCAATTACGTTCATTCCAATGGTTTGTCCCAGCTTCGCAACCTGCGAACCCAGCCGGCCAAGACCTAAAATACCGAGTGTCTTTGCGCGAAGATCTGCACCCATTTTTGGCTGCCAAACCCCGTCATTTTTCAGGCCATTGACTAATGGCATGACATTTCTGCAAAGCATCATGATCAGCATGAAGGCTAGCTCGGCGGTGGCATGGCCAGGAGATGATGTGCCGCATACTGTGACACCGTGTTCGGACGCGGCTGAGATATCGATCGATGCGTTCTGCTTTCCCGTCGTAACGATCAGGCGAAGATTTGGTAGCCTCTCAATTAACGATCGAGTAAATGACGTTCGCTCTCTCATGAGTCCTACCGCTTCATAGCTCAGGAGTGCCTCGACGAGTTTGTTTTCGTCCTCGATATGCTCATGGATAAAGTCAACCGTGGCAAAGTTGGCGGAACCCCAATTTGCATAATTTTGTGCCCGTTGATAGTAGTCATCTAGTATCGCGATGCGCATTTTTAGTCTCCAGAATGTATTTTTTTTTGGATGGGTAATGTTTGCATCCAATCTAGGCTTTGATCTGTCCTACTTGCTGGCTTGTATTCGGCCCCAAGCGGGGTTGACCAGCCACTTTCGTCAATGACTCTGAATACTTCAGCATAATCTAAAGTCCCCTGATCTGGTTCTCTTCTGTCTGGCACTGATGCAAATTGGATGTGGCCTATGTACGAAAGGCATGCATTAAATCGACCAATTACGTTTCCCTCAGTTCGCCCCACATGATAGCAATCGAACATCAATTTGATATTTTCATTAGATAACTTTTCAATCAAATCAATTGCATGAGAAGTATTTCTTAAAAAATAGTTTGGCATGTCGAAAGCATTGAGTGGTTCAATAAGTACTGTCATCTGAGCATTATTGGCAAGGTTTGCAGCATAATTTAGATTATGAAGATAGGTGCGCTCGGCTTCCTCGCCTTCTGCTTTTCCAGCCATAACGTGTACATTAAATGCTCCGATTTCGATGCCATAGGCAAACGCCTGGTCGATAGCTTCTCGGGCTGTAGATTCATGTCCAGGAAGTGCTGAAAGGCCTGCACCACCCTGGCCTTTGATGGTATTGATCCCGAGCATGGGCAGGCTGGTTTCTTTGAGTGCGGCTTTGACATCATCTATTGGTTCGTCATACGGAAAATGGCATTCAACAGCGTCAAAGCCAGCTCGTTTAGCACAAACAATGGCGTCTGCTAGAGGTATTTCAGTCCAAAGAAAACCGAGATTCGCAGAGAACGTCGGCATCAGTTCCACTCCAGTGCAAATTGAGACACCAGTGCTTCAATTTGCTCCGCAGTCAGGGCATTCGGGTCGAGAGCGCGGGTTAGAAAAGCCAGTTTGGCTGTGGCTTCGAATTCTTCGGATGCATACACCGCTGCTTCGATATTTTTTGCTGTAACAACTGGGCCATGATTCGCAAGCATCACAGCGGAGTGGCGGCCAGCAAGGCCTCGTATTTCTTCGCCAATGCTTGGATGGCCGGGCAGGTAATATGGCAAGAGCCTTACTTGACCGAGTTGCATGATGCTGTAGGGGGTTAAGTGAGGGAGCCAGTCTTCAGTGTTGTTATTTGATACTAATGAGAGCGCTGTTGAATAGCAGCTGTGCAAATGCACAACAGCGCCGGCTCGGTCGCCCCGAGTCTCATAAAATGCCTGATGAAGAGGGACTTCTTTTGTAGGCTTCGGTCCGGAAAGATGCTCGCCATGATCCGATAGAATGCTTAATTTTTCGGGTTCAAGATTAGCAAGTGAGATGCCTGTTGGAGAAATTGCGATGGTGCCGTCTTTCAGGCGTACTGATAAATTGCCGGAACTGCCGTGAGTGTATCCTCTGTTGTAAAGACTTTGCCCTAACTCACACAATATTTCTCGGTCATCTTTCATGATTGCAGTAACACCTCGAGCGCATCGGTAAAGAATTTATTGGAACCGAAATTTCCGCTTTTTAATGCTAAAGCGATCGGGTCATCGCTTGGGCCGCCATAAACCCAAGGAACACCCGGGCAAATTTCATCTCCCACGACTACTTCTTTGATCCCTAGGGCTTGAGTCACTGCGCCTGAGGTTTCACCTCCAGCCACGACAAATTGACGCACGCCGTGCGCGTAGGCAGTTTGAGCAACAAAACCCATTGCAGCCTCAATGCGTTCACCTGCCTCTGCCACACCCAGCACCTTCTGACTTGTCTTCACTGATTCTGGGCTATCTGTCGCGTAGATTAGACATGTACTTTGGCCTTGATTCGCAAACCAAGTCAGGCACTGAGTGAGCGCTTGCGGGTCGAGCTCCAGCGGGTTTAATTTATAAGATGGGTATTTAGACGTCCATTCATTAACTTGTTTGCGGGTCATTTCAGAGCAACTTCCACTCAAAATAATAGCTCTTGAGCGGGTGATTGGATTGGGTGCTTTACGTGATTTGCTTATGCCCATACTGTCTGGAATCGGCATCGCTAGAGCACTGCCCCCGGTTAATAGTACGGAATCCGGGATTTGCTTGATCAAATGTTCGAGATCAGAAAATTCAACTGCATCAGCAATTACATGTGTGGTGGTGGGAAATGGCTTTGCAGTTTGTTGATCTATGCGGCTCCACAGTCCAACGCTTCCCTGAACCTGCGGCTCGAGCACACGAACGAGATTGGAGTCTGTCATAGGAGTCAAGGGATGGTCTTTGAGGCTTGATTCACTCAAAAGTTCGTTGCCAACAAATAAATGACCCATGAACACAGATCGACCATTTTCTGGAAATGCCGGGCAATAAACAGCTTGTTTTTGACCAGTTAGTTCTATCAATGCTTCAGCAACAGGGCCAATGTTTCCTAAGCAGGTTGAATCAAAGGTTGAGCAATATTTCCAATAGAGTTTTTCTGCGCCATGCTCCATTAGCCATTGTGCGGCTTTTTCACAAGCGCTGACTGCTACTATCACAGGTTCGGTTCGACATTTTAAGGCAATGATCTCGATATCAGCTGATCCATCTGCATCTGTACTGGGGTGCCCTAAGTGCAATCGAACATTTGCACCGCTTCGTCTCAATAATCCGGCAAGGTCGGTAGCCCCGGTAAAATCATCCGCGATACATCCAAGCCTCATTACTTGCCTCCAGGCAGGACTGAACCGGATTGAGCGGCTAAGATTTTAACGATCGCGCTGTCATCTTCTAAACCGAGGCCATTGTCTGATGCGTTCTGATATAAGCTTAATGCGGTCTGAGATAGTGGTGTAACGGCGCCTTGAAGTTGCGCTTCATCAATAACGATACTCAGGTCTTTAACAAAGATATTAACAGTCGAAAGAGGCGTGTAATCGCCGTTTGCTATATGCGGGCCACGATTTTCAAACATCCAGGAAGTTCCTGCACAGCTTTGAATAACATCAATCACTTCATGAAGATCCATATTTAAGCTGGCAGCTAAATTTAATGCCTCAGCAGTTGCGGCAATATGCACGCCGGCTAATAGTTGATTGATTAGCTTCATTTGTGAGCCGGCTCCGGGCTCATTGCCAAGGCGAAAGATTCTTTCTGAGATCGCATCAAGTATTGGTTGCACCCTGTCAAATGTCTCTGGTTCACCTGATCCCATGATCGATATTTGACCATTTTTCGCTTTTACTGCGCCACCACTGACCGGCGCATCAAGGTAACCGAAACCTGCTTTAACAATTCGGGAGGATATATCTGATGCACGGCTAGGTGCGACGGTGACGCAGTTGATAACAACCGCATTCGGTTTAAATTTAGATATTAAGGGTGAGTCAAATAATACGGTGTCCGCTTGATCCGCATTTACAACGAAAAGTAGCACTGCATCAACAGGCTCGATAGATTCCAAGTCCGCTGTTGAATAGCCTCCTTGATCACTAAATGCGCGGAGTGCATCTGAATTAACGTCAAATCCGGTAGTAGAAATTCCAGCTTTGAGGCAAGAGACTGCCGCGCCCAGCCCCATTGAGCCTAGTCCGACGATAAGAGTGTGCATTGATGATTCCTTAGTGCTTGGGTGACGACTATTCACGCAGAACTTTTGGTGTAAGCCAGCCTAAACGCCCATAATAATTAAACACTATATAAAAAGAGAGGATGTTGTGGCTACGATTTGTGTAACAGGAGGGGTCGGTTTTTTGGGGCGAATGGTGATCGAGAAATTGCTGAAGGACTCACATGTGGTGATTGGCGGCAATAATATGATGTTAAATCGCGTTATTGTGATCGATCGGACGATTCCTAAAAAACTGTTTTTAGACACTCGGGTTGACGTATTCGAAGGTGACCTGCGAGAACTGCTTCGCGTTCAACCTGAGCTAATGAGTTCGGCCGATGCTGTAATTCATCTGGCAAGTGCAGTGAGTGGTGAATGTGAGGCGAATCTTGATCTTGGTCTTAATGCCAATCTACTAACAGGAATAGAACTTGGTCGGATTTTAGCTGATGCCGATGCCCCGCCTGTTTTGGTATTTGCGAGCTCTTTAGCGATTTATGGTGCTTCCGATAATGATCGATTACCTGATTTCATCAGTGACGACGTGAGACCAACTCCCCAAAATAGCTATGGCGCGCAGAAGCTGATGCTTGAGACGCTGTTTGCTGATTTGTCTCGCAAGGGTCTGATCAGAGCTCGAACGTTGCGATTAATGACTGTAAGTGTCCGCCCAGGCAAGCCAAATAATGCTGCGAGCAGCTTCTTGTCAGGAATTATTCGTGAGCCTCTTCTTGGGCTCCTGGCCGTGGTTCCTGTCGATCCATCTCTTGAAGTGGCGTTGAATTCACCATTGGCTGCCGTGAACGGGCTGTTGCATGCTTTAGCCTCAAGTGATCAAGATTGGGGGAGTCCGTTGGGAGTAAATTTGCCTGGAATTCGTTTGACTGTCAGAGAAATGATCGAAGCACTCAGAATAATTGGTGGTGAAGAAGCACTTGACTGTCTTGCCTACGAGCCAAACCCTCAAGTGCAACAAATAGTGAGTCGATGGCCTGCTAATTTTCATAGCCAGCGTGCTTATGATATCGGGTTTTCTAAAGATCAGCCGTTTGTTGAAACGATCAGAGAGTTTTCTAAAAGTCTTTTACCTAATGTTGTTGGAGTGCCTTAGCCTGGCCACCGTCTCAGAAAAAAGACTGAGTGGCTTAACTTTTTGATGCGGATGAGGATCCATTTTCATATTTTGAGAATTAAATGTATCTAATTTGGAAATTTATCTTTTAGGTCGAGTTCCACTTTGTTCAGGTCATGTGGATTATGCCTGATATGCCAAGAGCTCTTAAGAACAAGAGGTCTGGTCTTTATTGTATTAGCGATGCATGATTGATTTTTTGAGGGGAGCAGTCTTTGATTCGGGTCAAGCGATTTTTTGTTCGGTTCTTAAACTGGTTCATCGTTTGTGCTATGTCACTTGCAGGCATTTACCTGTTATTGATGATTGTCTTGTTGTTTGTTTAGCGAATTTATTTTTTCTGGTTCAAGGATCTAAAAACTTAATTTCTGTTCGATAAGGATTGCGAATGCCCTCATTACTTAGGGGAATCGCGAAGCTGAACGCTTAAGAGTGGTGTGTTTGATGCAGGCGACATCGATGCCTCGCTTGGTCTAAATAGATCTTCGTATTCAAATCAATCTGATTGTGGTGGCGATTTCGGCATTTTTTTGGTGAGGTTAATTCCAATGAGTAATGTTCTATCGATTGAATACTTATTGGTGATTGGTTTTGTCTTTGTTCTGGCTGGATTGGTCAAGGGGGTTGTTGGATTTGGATTGCCGACAATAGGAATTGGCATTGGTGCCCTAATCACTGATATTCCAACAGCCATGATGTTGATTTTGCTGCCAACGTTTATTACCAATATATTTCAGATCTTATTTAATGGAAATTTTGGTAGAGTTTTAGCTCGAACTTGGATCTTCATGCTGGGTGCGGTGGTGTTGATTCCTGTGGGGCTAGCAGCAGTCCTAGAATATCCATTGTTTCCATTTGAAAGAGTCTTGGGACTCTCGATATTAATTTATGGCGTCGCTGGGATTCGTGGGTTCAATCCGAAAATGGCTGAGAAATGGAAGTTGTTTATAGGCCTTCCTTGTGGACTCATTAATTCTATTTTGACGGGGATGACAGGATCGTTTTCTGTTCCTGGAATGATGTATCTGCGGGCTCTGCACTTGGGTAAAAATGATTTGCTCTGTGCGGCTGGCTTATTGTTTTTGTTGTCGACGGTTGGAATGGGCCTGTCTCTATGGTGGCTTGATCGTGCCACAGAAGAACTATCCTTGGTCTCTCTAGTAATGTGTGTTCCCGTTGGTATTGGGATTTTGATGGGTACTTGGATTCGTGGGCATTTGAGTGATGTAATGTTCGATAAGATCTTCTTAAACGCTTTTGTGGTTCTGGGATGTTATCTACTGATCTTCGGTGGCTAGACTGTGGGAGTCATTGTATAGATTCCAGTGTGTCCTCAACTGATTGGGAAGTAGTTCGAGAAGTAAGTTCTTTGAACTATCGTGCTGGAAGTTAAATTGAACGCAGAGCTATTCGTGCTGAAGTCTCTTCAGAAAAGTTGTCTATTAAGTTAATCGAGTCGCAGCCTTTCTAATCCTCCGCGAATGTGTCGGCGCATGAACAACTCGGCTAGTTCCGCATCATTACTGCGTAGTGCCTCCAGAATTCCCCGATGTTCTTGAGAGCTGGTTTCGATATTTGCCTTGTCGACCAATCCACGACTGCGGAATAAGAGGGACTCTTTCATAACCATTTCGATAATCGTTTTTAGTCTAGGCGCGCGGGCTGCGCTATGGATTAGTCGATGAAATTCTAGATTGAGATCATAGTATTCTTCGTATTTATCTGCTTTCGCCGCCAACTCCATTTTATTGTGTAAAATCTGCAGTTCGTCTAGCGACTGAGGGGTGATTTGTCGAGCAGCTAATTCGGCGGCACGCGCCTCAAGCATCATACGGATTGTATATATCTCGTTAATTTCGGAAAGCTGGTAATCACGAACAATGATGCTGCGAGCGCTGCTTCTTTCCAGTAGGCCTGCGGTGATTGATTCTTTTATTGCTTCTCGAACCGGTGCTCGAGACATGGTGAGCCGTTCAGCCAAGTCTCGTTCAGTGATCTTGTCTCCCACGGCAAGATGTCCAGACAAAATAAGTTCTTCAATCATTTTTCGAGCTTTCGTACTCAATGGTTCAGAATTAATAGGAATAGCCTCATTTTTGGTATACCAAAAAATCTATTGTTTGCAGAGATTTGTCAACATTGGTTTAAATATAAATTCTAAGTGAATGCCAAGATTATAATTGCCATTATTGACGACGGGCGCTTCCAGCATGGCTTGGAAGGTTCTTGCGCAACTTGATTTTTTTATGCATGATTTAATATCTTGGTATACCAAGAGTAAATAAAAATTATTATTTTGGAGCACTAAACGATGGTAAAGCACTTTAAATCTGGCGTCGTTGCCGGTTTGATCGCAGTTGCGGCCTCAGGCTTTGTGAGCGCTGCCCCCGAGTATAAGCTTACGTTTTCGACCTATTGGCCGACTTCGTACAATTATCTGATTGATCCGATTTTTAGCTTCGCTGAAAAAGTGAAAGAGCGGACCAATGGCCGAGTAGAGGTTGAAGTGTTTCATTCGAAGCAGTTGTTCGGTGGGAAGGAAGAATTTGGTGCGTTAGAGCGTGGTGATATCGATATGTCAGCGCCGATGGATACATACAATACTGGTGCCATTCCAGAGTTGGGAATAGCCAGCATGCCATTTTTGTGGCCAAGTCCCCGCGCTATGCAAACTAGTCTCGACGCTGGATTGTGGGATCTTGGTGTCAATCAGGCCATGGAAAAGCGTGGAGTTAAAGTACTGAATGTTGCAGCAGGTGGTCCTTATCAGCTTTACGGAAAGGGGTTTGAGATTAAAAAGCCATCAGACCTGAAAGGTAAGAAAATAGCTGTTAGTGGTTCCGCTGCTAGTCGGGCTATGGAATTGATCGGTGCGGCACCAACATCAATGAGCTCAGGTGATCTCTACGTCGCGCTCCAAAGGGGCACGATTGATGCGACGTCGCGCCCATTGATTACAGGTATCGGACGAAAGCTTTATGAAGTTTTAGACAACATTACAGTTGTAAATATGTCGTACTTCTCAACGGCACTTGCGATCAACCTTGATTCTTGGAATAAGCTTCCAAAAGATATCCAAGGAATCATGCAGCAGGCGGCGAACGAGCGAGGCCAGGAGCAATTGAAGTTGCTTGAAGCATACATGTCCGAAGCAGAGTCTTTGTTTGAAAAAAATAACGTGAATTATCACGTTGCGACAAATGCTGAATTGGCTGGATTTCAGAAAGAAGTTGCACCGGTATATGACTGGTGGAAAGGTCAAGTTTCTGACGGCGATAAATATATCGATTTCGCTCGAAAGAATCAGTAATTCCATTTAGGTCAATATACTAGCTACCGGAGAGGATTTCGTCCTCTCCGGATTAGCTGAGATTTTAGAATGTTCGTATTTATTCAAATATTTTCAATGCTGACCTATCGGTTAGCGCAGGCGGCAATTCTTGGCACACTAGCCATCGTCACGTTCGAAGTAATCGCCCGATACTTATTCGGGAGTCCAACCCAGTCTTCGTTAGAGATAACGGAATATTTTATTGTTGCAATGGGATTTTTGCCGATTGCAGCGATTTATCGCACTAAAGGACACGTATCTGTAGATATGTTAACGAACCTTATGCCACAGAAATGGCGTAACGGCTGTGAGTTGGCATCGATTGTGGTTACCGGTGCGTTTGGATTCCTTGTGTTCTGGTTTGGTGCTGAAATGACTGTACATGCTTATGTTTCGGGAACTGACTCTTCATCTTTGCTGGCGTTCCCAATGTGGTTAGCTTACAGCGTAATACCTCTCGGATTTCTCGCTTTGGGCTGTGAGTCATTGAATCAGATTTGTGCTCATCTCAACTTAGACGAGGGAGAGCGATAATGGATACAGTTAGTATTTCAATTCTTTGTGTCTGTGCCTTATTTGTCATGATGGCAATTGGGGCGCCTGTTTTTGTATCGCTGGGAGTATCCAGCATTGTCGGCATTCTCTTACTACAGGGATTCGACGCCTTATCAGCCGTTCCCGGTGTCATGTACGACAGAATGGCTAGCTTCACATTAGTCGCGGTTCCATTATTTATTTTAATGGGGGAAATTATCTTTGTTTCGGGCCTTGGTGGCGATATTTACCGTGCCATTCGGATTAGTTTGTACCGCATCCGTGGTTCATTAGCAGTTGCCAGTGTGTTTGCATGTGCTGTTTTTGGTGCTATGTGCGGAGTCTCCATAGCAGGGGCTGCAACGATTGGAAAGTTTGCGATTCCTGAAATGCTGAAGGCGGGTTATGACAAGCGAATCGCGACTGGGGTGATTGCCTCTGCAGGAAGTCTAGCCCTATTGATTCCGCCAAGCGTTGGTTTGATTTTGTACGGATTGGTGGCAGGTGAGTCTGTTGGTTATTTGTTTATTGCTGGTGTAATTCCAGGAATCATTATTGCGTTGATGATGATGATTTATTTGTTGATTCTTGGCTGGTTTAAGCCCCATTTAATGCCTTCGGTCACTCTCGATGAACTCGAGGTTCAAGGCCAAGAAAATCCGTGGATTGTGACTATTCCAGCATTGCTCTTAGTGTTTGCTGTGCTTGGATCGATTTACTTCGGAATTGCTACACCTAGCGAATCGGCTGCGATTGGGTGCCTAGGAGCGCTTGCTATTGCTGCTTACAAAAGAATGCTCAGCTTCGAGAATATTGCCAAGATTATTGAGGACACCACGCGCACGACCGGGATGATATTAGCGATTCTCTCGAGTGCATTGGTCTTTGGCTACTTATTGACCCGATTGAGAGTGCCACAAGAGTTAGTGGGGTGGATCGTGGAGCAAGGCTTCCATCAGTATTCGGTTTTAGTTGCGATTTTCATATTATTGATCGTGATGGGAATGTTTATGGATGTGATCTCAGTCATTCTGATTGCTACTCCACTGCTTCTTCCAATCATCAAGACCTTTAACTATGACCCTATATGGTTTGGGATTGTGATGGCCATCTGCTGTGAAATGGCGGTAATTACGCCGCCCGTTGGATTGAATCTATTCGTGATCCAGGGAATCTCACCTGGAAATACATCATTGATGACAGTGGCAGAAGGAGCCTTTCCATTTTTCTTGATTTTGGTCGCAGCTGTGGTTTTATTCACTGTGTTTCCTGGTCTAGTCCTTTGGTTGCCATTCGGTTAGAGAGCGATACTAATGGAAGAAAATACCGGCCCGTTGAAGGGTGTAAAAATTTTAGAGCTCGGCTCTCTAATCGCCGGCCCATACGCGGGGGCCGTTTTAGCGCAATTTGGTGCTGAAGTGATCAAAATAGAACCCCCAAAAATTGGGGATCCATTACGAAAATGGCGGAAAATGGATGGTGATACATCCTTGTGGTGGTACTCACAGAGTCGTAATAAAAAATCACTCACACTGAACTTGAAAGACGCGGATGCCCAGCAAGTGGTTCGTGACTTGGTGCGAGATACAGATGTTGTGGTTGAGAATTTTAGGCCAGGCACTCTTGAGAAATGGCAAATCGGATGGAACCAACTTTCCGAAATTAATCCTAAGCTCGTTATGCTTCGAGTATCAGGTTATGGCCAGACCGGTCCTTCCGCCTCAAAGCCGGGCTTTGCGGCGATTGCTGAGGCAATCGGAGGGCTTCGATATCTCATTGGGTATCCAGACCGTGCGCCGGTTCGGACTGGCGTTAGTATAGGCGATACCTTGGCTTCATTGTATGGAGTGATCGGGGTATTAATGGCACTTAGGCATGTATCTAACACTGGGAAAGGTCAGGTCGTTGACGTTTCGCTCGTCGAGTCGGTTCTTGCGGTTACAGAAAGTTTAGTGCCGGAGTTTGGTGCGGATGGCACTATACGTGAGCGGACAGGAGCTAAGTTGCCTGGAATTGCTCCATCGAATACCTACTCAACGAAGGACGGGAAGTATTTGGTCCTCGCGGCTAATGGAGACAGTATTTTCCAGCGTCTTATGGAAGCGATAGGGCGGTCAGACTTAGCAAATGACTCCCGTTTTGAGCGTAATGACGGACGGGCTAAGGCTTCTGACGAGCTCGATGAAATTTTAGGAAAATGGTCAGAGTCGGTAACATTAAAAGAAGCCTTATTGATTCTTGAGGCTGCAAATGTTCCAGGTTCAGGAATTAATTCTGTTGCAGAGGTCATGAAAGATCCTCAATTGAAAGCTCGTGGTGCGATTGAAGAGCACAAGTTGATCTCGGGCCTCGAGCTTTTTATGCCGGCACCTATTCCTAAATTATCTGTAACCCCTGGAGCCACACGATGGCTCGGGCCGAAACTTGGACAGCATAACGAAGAGATTCTTAATTCATTGGGATTGTCATTAGAAACTAAGCTGAAGGTGACGGGTGAAAAAGAATGACGTTTGAGCGTCCGTTGACTGAACATCCAATACTTATTCAAGAAGTCGGTATGCGAGATGGATTGCAGAGTGCTGGGTCGTTTATCGAGACAGATGACAAGGTCAGTCTCATAGATCAATTGTCCAGTCTTGGCTTAAAAAAAATTGAAGTGACGTCATTTGTCTCGCCAAAGGCTGTGCCTTTATTGGCTGATGCAGAAGTAGTATTGAGTAAAATCTGGAGAAATCCGGACGTTGTTTACACAGCGCTGATACCCAATGTCAGGGGGCTTGAGCGTGCACTACAGACTGAACTTGATGAAGTGAATGTTGTGATGTCGGTCAGCGAAGCTCATAATTTAGCGAATCTTAGAATGCGCTGCAGTGAGTCACTTGATCAATTTCGAATAATAACGCGAGATTCTGGTTCCCTAAGAGTTAATGGCACACTAGCGACAGCATTTGGATGCCCATTTACAGGTCCGGTAGATTCTTCCGAGGTACTAGATTGGGGGCGTCGATATTTGGATCTGGGAATCGATTCATTGACGATTGCCGATACAATCGGTGCTGCCACGCCGGGTCAGGTCTATAGCGTGGCCACTGCTTTTATTCAGGCCTTTCCGGGCATTGAATTGACACTTCATTTACATAATACCCGTGGGCTGGGAATTGCTAATGCATTGGCTGGAATTGCTGCTGGGATCACTCGATTTGATGCTTCGTTGGGTGGGATTGGTGGATGTCCTTACGCACCTGGAGCGACCGGAAATGTTTGTACTGAAGATCTCGTGCATGCACTTATCTTTGATGGATATTCATGTGAAGTCCTTTTGCCTGAGTTGATTGAAGTTGTGAATGCGCTGGATCTTTTGTTGCCAGGATCATTAACAGGTTTGGTAAGAACTTCAGGCCCACGTGATCGAGTGCATTCTATGTCAGAGTGACTGCAGTCCATGCTTGAATCCGTATAGTATTGACTGAAGTCTTTTTGATTAATGCCGATTAGTATTTCATGAATATTCGATTATTTTTTTTTCTTGTTTTAATTACTGAACCGGTCTTTGCGACGTGCCGAACCTATCACTTTGACCATGATGGTAATCCTCACACACCAGTTCGCGTTCATATGGCATGCGAGACGCGACTGGATCTTTTACGGATTCCTAAATACGTGACGCACAAGGTTCCTCAGATTGAACCTCAATCTTCCCCACAAGCAGTTCGACATATTCCGCTCCCGCGTCCGCGTCCACCCAAAAAATGTAGGGCGAAAAATTTTTATCAAATTGTGAAATTTCAAACCATTGCGCAGTGTCTAACGAACTAGTCCAGTTTTTGAAACTAGATTAGAGTGACAAGTTCATTAGCTGGAGAATATTTTGATCAATTTGAACGATGCGTATGCATTGAAAGAAAAGCAGCGTGCCCTTCGAGAAGGCTTTTCTAATGACTTAGGTCTTCGAGTGCATCGCTCAATCAGCTGGCTCATCCGTTCGGCGGCCGAACAAGATGATCCAGATGCGGCTTTTGTTTTTTTATGGATCGCTTTCAATTCAGCCTACTCGCAAGACATTGGCATTGCGTATCACGTTGCTGAAAAGGGTCGGTTTAAGAGCTTTCTAAATACGTTACTGTCCTTTGACTCCAATGACCGAATTTATGACATAGTTTGGACTTTGTTTCCAAAAGAGATCCATTTAATTCTTGAAAATCAGTACGTGTTTGGTGCGTTTTGGAATCATCAAAATAGGGTCGATGGCTACTCGGACTGGGAAGAGCAGTTAAAGAACTCAGTTCAGCGAGCAAAGATCGCTATGGCAAACAAAGAGACGGAGCGCGTATTAAACGAATTATTTGATCGTTTATATGTTTTGAGGAATCAAATCATCCATGGCGGCGCTACGTGGGCTGGTGAGACCAACCGGGCACAAGTAAATGATGGTGCGGAGATTCTAGGTTCTTTGATTCCTGTGTTTATCGATCTGATGATGGAACATCCTCAGTATGTTTGGAATAGTGCTATTTATCCCGTAATAGCGCTTGATTGACAAGTCTAAAAATAGGGATTTAACGCCCTAAAATGCAATCGATTTAACGAGGCCCGTTAGGCTTACAATTAAAAGCGCACAGCCGAGGACCCTAAAAAATGTTGGCGTTTCCTGCGTAACAAGATAGTTATGCATACGTTGACCTAGAATGTGCCCTATGAATGAACAAGGTAATAGCCAGAGGTGATGAATTAATTGGAGGTCTACTCCAGCAATTACAAACGAAATAAGTTTGATGAGAGTCAATACCCACCAAAGAACAAACAGCGTGTCTCGAAGCTCATATTTGCTTATTTTTGAGGCGAAAACTGGAATAATTAAAGGCGCTCCGGTCAGTGATGTCCCAGAGATGTAAGCGCCTAAGCCTAGAAATACGTATTCTTGGAATCGCGTTTTAATGCTGATCGGATTATTAATGATGTAGCCAATAGCGTAAGCGGCCACAATCACGAAGATAATAGAGCTCATGATAACAGGTGGCAGTGTTAGCAAGCCGATAACACCAGCGATTTTGGGAATGATCATGATGCTAAGGCAGCGTTTTAAATATCTCCAGTTAATGGTGGATGTTTGACCCGATCGTTTTGATCGGGCACTTTGCAACATGATCAGTGTTGAGAAAAATATTAAATGTACAGCGATGAGTGGAAGAAAAATTAGAGCGTCATTAAGTATGAGCATCAGAAATGGAAGTGCTAATACAGCGCCTCCAAAACCAAGTCCGCTCCTTACGAATCCACTCCAAACGAAAATTAGGCCAATAAGAGCGTATTGATACCAAAGAAGTTCATCCACAGGCTATTTTTGAGTCATTACGTAACGCAAGAGTTCAGCAACTTGACCAGTTGTTTTGCACCAAGCATAAGCTGCCTGATCAACTTCTTTCAGGGGATGAATGAGTTCTTCGGCATGCAGTGTGATATACGGAATTCCTCTGGCCGCACTATAGCCGGCATCAAAAGCAGCATTCCATTGTTTGTATTGGTCGCCAAAGCGCACGACGACCAAGTCGGCAGATTCAATGTCGTGTCGGGTACGAATGGCGTTTACACCAGATGATTGGTGGTCTCGCCAAAAACCAGGTTTGACTGGTCCTAAAAAATCGCCAGCGGCATCAGACGCTGGATGATCGGTTACCGGCGCTCTAAACTCGATCATCAGGTCTTCAGTTTGGCCGTGGATTTCTTCTCGCCAGTTCGTGTGGATCTCACCTGAAAGATAGACAATATAACTCATTGTAATTGATTCCTATTCTCTTTTGCATGCTCGTGAAGCAGGCCCTGAGGCACCATTTCGTTGGTTTTTTGAGTATTCGTACATTGACCCACGTGCGTCGGTTCCTTGAACGCATTTCCAGGAATCGATTTTGACAACCGCAGCTGACGTCGAATTCGCCGGCGGCACTTTGTTCGGTCTCGAGCTGTTTGAATCAAGTATCCCATAAATCAATAGTCCGGCGCCAAAGGCAATCGCTGTCGCCGTCGAAATAATGATCCAACGAAATTCAGAGTTCATGAGCCTCCCCTTAATTATTTAATCCCGGTATTTTTGAATTGTTCGGCAGCTTAATCACGTATTCTAACTGAGATGCCGAACATAAATTTATGGCTAAGAATTCGCTGTTATGAAACGTTAATTTTTAGCAAAGTCCGAGGCGGATATGGTTCGATTACTTTTGATTTTCCTGATATTACCTCAAACCGCATGGTCTGGGGGATTCTCCATGCAGCGAATTAACACATTCTGGATCGATCGGACTGAGATATCAATTCATCAGTTTAGTCGTTTTGTCCAAGAAACGGGTTTTGTAAGTCATGCAGAAAGGGATGGTGGGGGGCTTGTCTACGCAGCGGGATGGGAGAAAATGGCTGGATGGACATGGAAAACCCCGTTTGGGCGCCGAGCAAATCAAGAGGAGCCGGCCGTTCATCTAAATTACAATGAGGCGAGCCAATTTTGTCAATGGCGCGGTTTAAGACTGCCGAGCGATGATGAATGGATGAGTGCAGCCTATACCGAGACTAGGGCTATGCCGAGCAGTCCGTTTGAGATGGGTACTATTTATCCTTATCCAACAGGCAATAGCCCGTTGGGTGCGAATTGCTTGAGGGACTGCGGAGAGATTGATGCTATCGATTATTCTGACCGCCTTGATCGTGGTTTTGGCCCTTCGCTGGTCGGTACGACCAAGGCAGGGGTTAATGGTCTTTTTGATATGGGTGCCAATGTCTGGGAGTGGGTAGATTCTGGTCCCGGCACTGATGCTATTACTCGCGGCGGCAGTTGGTGGTATGGCGCCTTTCGCATGCACCGAAGTGACGTCGCCACAAAGCCAAAAGGCACCGCGGCTGTGTATATTGGATTTCGTTGTGCTGGGAATGATTAGAAGGGAATAGAGTTACTCTGCTTCACGCATTGCATCGCGACTTCAGTCCGTATAGATGCGACGTTTGGAATTCGGCTCAGTTCATTGGTCAGGAAAAATTCAAGTTCTTGAGTATTTTTCAAAAGTAGTCGGAGAATGTAATCGTGCTCCCCAGTCATTCGGAAACACTCTTGCACTTTGGGATTTATTTTGACAGCACCCTCCAGGTAAGACAGCGTGTCTCGAGTTTGATTGTCTAACTTTATGTATACAAGAACGGTTAGACTAAATCCGAGTTGATCGGCGTTCAGGAGGGCAATAATGGATCGGATTAGGCCGCGTTCCTTCAAGTTGCGAACGCGTGCTAAGCATGCGGGTGGTGATAACTTTACGATTTTGGAGAGTGCCGAATTACTAATATCCGCATTTTTTTGTAATGCCTTTAGAATTTCTATATCTTTCGTTTTTAAGGTCATAATCAAAATTTTATACTGAATTTTTACTATTTATCAATTTTTTATTACGTTATTTTGATATTTAAATGAATTTTTGATGAGAAGATGGTGTCTTGATTCTTTTCTATAGTTGGTTGAATTACTAAATGTGCGCCCTGACATTTTTGAGTTATTGAATAATTCTGTAAGGTATCCGTTAGACACGGTCGCCGACACTTGTACAAGAGATTTGCATGACAGATACAACTGAAGATTATATCGCCTCTCGCTCAAATGTGAGGACGTATTTGAAACAAGCACTGCTCGATCAACAGAATTCTATTGTCGACGATGAGGCGTTGTACGGAAGAGTGAAAGAGGCGTTACTTCAGACAGATACTACGCTAGTTGCTCATTATTACGTGGATTCAAAATTACAAAGATTGGCCGAGGAAACTGGAGGAATCGTTTCGGACTCACTTGAAATGGCACGGTTTGGTGCGAACAGTACGGCAAGGAATCTGATTGTGGCAGGTGTCTCATTTATGGGAGAGACCGCGAAAATCTTAAGCCCAGAGAAAAACGTTTGGATGCCAACTCTGGAGGCTACATGTAGTTTGGATCTCGGATGTCCAATTGAAGAATTTGGAGTCTTTTGTGATGAAAATGCAGATCGAACGGTTGTTGTTTACGCGAATACGTCGGCTGCCGTTAAGGCCCGTGCAGATTGGGTGGTGACTTCGTCGATCGCGATTGATGTTGTCGATTATTTAGATCGGAATGGCGAGAAGATTTTGTGGGCCCCAGACCGATATCTTGGCCGTTACATTCAAAAGCAAACGGGTGCAGATATGCTGCTGTGGGATTCAGCCTGCGTTGTGCACGAAGAATTTCGAATGAATGACCTGGAAGCTCTGAGACGGTTACATCCGGACGCTGGGCTATTAGTGCACCCAGAGTCTCCGGAGGAAATGATTTCTGAGGCGGATGCGGTGGGCTCGACCTCACAGTTGATTGCAGCTGCTGTGTCTTTGCCAAATCCGGAATATATTGTGGCCACTGATAAGGGAATTTTTTACAAGATGCAACAGGCTGTGCCCGGAAAAAGACTCATTGAAGCACCAACTCGTGGTGCCGGCGGAAGTTGTCAGTCCTGCGCGCGTTGCCCATGGATGGCAATGAATCAGCTGAGCCGGCTGCTCCGTGTATTGACTGATTGGCCAGGTGCTTGCGAAGTCTTAGTCGATGAGGGGTTAGCTGAAGCTGCATTACGGCCGCTTAATCGGATGCTTGCTTTCAAGCAGTCTCAGCGATCTTGATTGCAGCTCTCAGACGTTTGAGAGGCTTTCGTTCAAGCGCTTTTGGCCAATGTTCAATGGCTTGAGTTAATTGCCTTTGAGCCGCTTCGATTTTTCCATGTAAGAGTGCGTTCCAACCACGGGCTTCAAATAATAGGTGCTGTTGTTTTGTATGCTTGGCGAACCGGTTTAATGCCAGCCAAAGATCAAGTCGCATTGGCCGCTTTGTGGCGATGTCGCGAAATTCTTTTGGTAGCTTGGTTTGGTTGGTTGCGACTGCTAAGTCAATTCTTGCAATGACTGGTGTGATCCATGATGGGAAAAGTAAACTCAGGTATTCAATACCTTCGATCGCCCGCTTAATGTGACCTGCTTTTATTGCAATTGAAATCATCAGGTCTTGTCCGGTCAAGCTATTTTGAGCGGCATCTGGAAGATTCTTAAAGTCCTCGTAGGCCTGTGAATAATTTTTTGAACGGTACTTAGAAAGAATTTGCTGTACCTGAGTGCAGGGATCGGGATTGGTCACGCGAAAGGGAGCCTCAATGCCTTCTGTCTGTACGCATCGGAATAGCTGAAAATCTATATCTGTCATGACGGGGGTGAAACGCTCCCGTTCAATTAGCTGCCTCAAACGGGATTCAAGGTCGGAAACCCGTTCAAGACTGAGTGGATGTGTTCTTAGGAAAACAAGATTTTGCCCTATTTTCGTTTCTTTTTTTGCGAGAATATTCATCACTCGTTGCATGGCACTTGGATCATATCCGGTGTGATTCAATGCCTCTAATCCAATGCGATCGGCTTCGGTTTCGAAGTCCCGGGAATATGCGAGCGCTTGAGATTTGATTGCCGCTTGACCACCTATGATAAGCGACTGTGCAACCTGCTCTTGCTGTGTGGACACTGCTGCAAGCAGGCCTGCCAGGGTTGCTAAGGTGCCCATACTAAATTTTTCGGAATTTTTTAATTGTCGGTAATGATGGCGTTGGGAAAGATGTGCCAATTCGTGTGAGAGTACGGCCATGATTTCGGCTTCCGATGCCAAATCCGAGAATACGCCTCTATTGACGCCGATGATTCCTCCGGGAACAGCAAATGCATTGAATTGGTGTGATTCGAGACAGAGTCCGGTCAAGGGTATATTAGATAAAGGATACTGATTTCGGAGCCTCGTGAGCCAAGTTTCAAGTAGATCGATGCAGAACGGATCGAGCCGTTCGTTGAGTTGACCTCGCATCGCTCGTAGCCAGGAATTTCCAAATGCAATTTCACCGTCGGGTGTCGCTATGTCACTCGCAGAAAATGCGACCGATTTAAGTGGGATGAAGAGAATAAGAGCAAGCAATGCATACCCAAGCCGTCGCATATGAAGCCTCAAAATACTACAATTCAAAAACTACAATAGGAAATAAGATGCGCACACTGGATTGCACACAACTTAAATGCCCTTTGCCTCTACTGAAGCTTAAAGTGGCGTTAAATGAAATGATAGTGGGTGAAACGATCTGCCTTATAGCTACTGATCCTGTGTCTGCTAGTGACATCCCTAAATTCTGTAAAAAGACCGGCAATCTTTTGCTTTCCATGCATGATCAGCCAGTCTTCGAATTTTTGATTGAAAAGCAGTGATCAAGTGAATGCTTTTAATCGTTCAAGTACAGCTTGTGCATGACCTGCAACTGTTACTTTGCGCCACTCTTCAATCAAAACACTCTCGCGATTAATTAAGAATGTTGAGCGTTCAATACCACGGACCTGCTTTCCGTACATGTTTTTCAATTTCATGACATCGAAAAGCGTACAAAGGATCTCATCTGGATCCGAAATTAACTCAAATGGCATTGTGTATTTAGCTTTGAAAATTTCATGGCTTTTGACGGAATCTCTGGAAATTCCGAAGATTTGACAGTTTATCGCCCGAAATTCAGAGAATAGTGCGGTAAAATCCTGACTTTCTGTTGTGCATCCAGAAGTGCAGTCTTTCGGGTAAAAATAAAATACTGAGTATTGTCCGCTGAGTGATTTTTCTGTAATGCTCGCGCTGGAAGTCGCCTGCGCATGAAATGACGGGATGGGTTGGTTTAGTTTGATAATCATAATGACTCCAAAAATTCGGTTGTGTTTTTATGAGTATGGATTTTTTTCTGGTTTCCAACCTTGCCGTCCGAATCGGAGCCTCTGTACTATAGGGAGCTTCATAACTTATGTAGGTCTCTCAAAATGATCCGAGGCAGCATCGTTGCTCTAGTCACACCATTTAATGAATCTGGTGGAGTCGATTTTGACGCACTAAAACGGTTGGTTGACTACCATATTACGGAAGGAACCCACGCAATCGTTGCTGTGGGGACCACGGGAGAATCCGCGACACTGACGCATCAGGAAGACGCCGCTGTTATTCGTGCGGCCGTCGAGTATTCTGCCGGCCGGATACCAGTGATTGCTGGTGCCGGATCGAACTCAACATCAGAGGCATGTCAGTTAACGGAAGCAGCAACCAAGGCCGGTGCAAACTTAATTTTATCGGTGGCTCCTTACTATAATAAGCCGCCTCAGGCTGGCTTATTAGCTCATTTCAGAGCGGTTGCAGACAGCACTGATTTGCCGATTATTTTGTACAATGTACCGGGTAGAACTGTGACTGATATTGCAGATGATACGACGCTGGAACTGGCGGAAGTAACTAATATCGCTGGAATTAAAGACGCAACGGGGGATCTAGCCCGGGCGCAATATTTGCTAGAAAATCGTCCTGAGGGATTTGCGATTTATTCTGGAGATGATCCAACCGCCATGGAGTTGTGCTTGCTGGGAGGAGATGGTGATATCTCGGTAACTGCTAACGTTGCGCCTAGATTGATGGCTAAAATGATTGAAGCGGCTCTGGAAAATCGGCGAGAGGACGCGGAAAAAATGAATCAGAAGTTAATCGGATTGCATTCGAATCTCTTTATTGAGCCCAATCCAATGCCCACTAAATGGGCACTGGCTAAAATGGGTTTCATGCGTGCCGAGTGCCGATTACCGCTAGTGGCATTAACAGAGAAAGGAGCCATTGCCGTTGCCGATGCTTGTGCGCAAGCTGGAATACAACTGTGAGAATTATTTGGATAGCTATGTTGCTTTTGGTTCTGACTGCTTGCTCGGGTTCAAATCCAGACAAAGCTGCGTTGCGTGATCGACAACTGGACTACCAGACTGCTTCTGTCGAATCCAGGCTTAAAGTGCCGAACGATTTATCGGATGAGCGAATTAATGAGGCATTATTAATTCCGGGTTCAGGTCAGATGAGTCCTGGGGTTTATGGCGGGAAGTTTGAGGCGCCAAGAGTCGGAACGACAAGAGTATCGGCACGCCGCATTCAGCACTATCAAGTAAGTGCTATGCAGTGGCTATCAATTTCTGATGATCCATCGACTGTGTATCCGGAGATTGAGCGTTTTTTAGTCCAGAACGGGTTAAAGATTTCTAAAGCTGGGCAATTCAATGGCATACAACTGATTCAGTTGTCCCCGTTTGAGGGAATAACTGATCGCTCAGAAAGTCGCGTTATTCGTTATTTTTCGCCAGGAACTGGATCGATTACTTTGGAATTTTCGCTTGAGCCAGGATTGCGAACAGGAACTACCGAGGTGCGCCTGAATTCTATTGGGGAAAAGCAGTTAGATGCCTTCTTAATCAGTCGAATTTTGGGTGAGTTTAAGTACTATCTTGAGAACATTGAAAACGGAGCGCGGACTGTTTCCAGCTCAATCTTGTTACTCGAAACTGGTCCTCGCACAAGCACTCTGCGCATCGATGGGAGCAATCAACTTATTATAAAAGCCGCCATTCCTCGTGTATACCCCGTCGCACTTGACGTTCTAACTGATATTGGAGCGGAAATTATCAGTGGGGATATGAATAAGGGTTTGCTGAATATTGGTTACGTCGACAAGGCAACCAAGCTTCAATTAGCTTCAATTAGTCTTGTTAACAAGGCCATATTAAAGGTGATTGATGATGGTCGTGCTGAATACCAGCTGCAAATGGAAGAAACAGGTGATGGCGTTGTTTTGAGAGTTTTATCTGCAGGCGCAGGTAGCTCGATAATTGGTGTCAATGAATTGATCGCTGAGCTTCAGAAGCGTCTATTTTAGTGCGTTTTTGCTCGCTGGGTAGCGGCAGTCGGGGGAACGGTACGGTGGTCAATCATGGCCATACCAATATCCTCGTTGACTGCGGCTTTGGTTATCGAGATGCTCTCAAGAGAATGAAGCGCATTGGCATCTCACCAGAGAATTTAACCGCTGTGATCGTGACACACGAGCACGGTGATCACTGGGGAGGGGTAAATAGTCTTGCGTCAAAACACCGGTTGCCTGTTTTCGCCTCCCGCGGCACTTGGATTGAAGTATCAGGCCACGGAATTGAAGATTGTCATGAAATTCATGATGCGTTTCAGATCGGATCAATTCGTATTTTGCCTGTGAGGGTTCCGCATGATTCCCGCGAGTCAATTCAGTGTGTCTTTGAGGCCGGAGAGCAACGGCTGGGAGTGCTCAGTGATCTTGGCTCTGTTTCGGGACGTGTGATAGAAATGTTCTCGGGGCTTGATGCGCTTTCGATCGAGTTCAATCACGATTGGCAGATGTTACAAGCTGGTCCGTATCCCTCGTTCTTGAAAAAAAGAGTGGGCGGTGATTTTGGGCACTTAAATAATGAACAAGCATGCTCCTTGTTAAAAAGCATTGCCTGTGAACGTTTAAAAAAAGTGGTCGCCTGTCATATTAGCGAAACTAATAATGACGTGGGATTGGTGGAGTCTGCTCTGGAAGCAGCATTGAAAGAAACTGTCGTTGAACGCTGGGTCGCGTCCCAAGGCGAGGGTACTGATTGGATTGAAGTAGGAGGATTATGAAAGCATTGGATTTACTTTATCAGGGTAAAGCTAAATCAGCATATCTGACAGAAGACCCCGATTTGGTAGTACTTAGGTTTCGCGATGATACGTCAGCATTTGATGGGGAAGTTATCGAGCAACTCGTCGATAAGGGAGCGATAAATAATCAGTTCAATGGTTTTATCATGGAAGCACTTGGTGCTGCCGGTATCCCAACCCATTTTGAGAAGCTTTTGAATGCCAATGAGTCGGTAGTTAAACGTCTGGATATGATTCCGGTTGAGTGTGTGGTTAGAAACCAGGCAGCCGGATCATTGGTTAGGAGATTAGGTATTGAGGAGGGCCTTTCTTTTGATCCGCCTTTATTTGAATTATTCCTGAAGAATGATGAATTGCATGACCCTATGATCACAGAACACCACGTGGAGGCTTTTCATTGGGCAACACGTGCTGAGATGGCAACAATGCATGATTTGACCTTGAAGGTAAATGAAGTACTCAGAGCCATGTTTTTTGATGTTGGATTGTTATTGGTTGATTTTAAAATCGAGTTTGGTCGTTTTCATGGGGAGATTTTTTTGGGTGACGAATTCAGCCCGGACGGTTGTCGCTTGTGGGATATAGAAACGGGCGAAAAGAAAGATAAAGATCGTTTTCGACAAGGCCTTGGTGGTGTTGTGGAAGCATACAGAGATGTGTCCGAACGGTTAGGAATTAAGCTTGATGCTTGAGCCAGAGTGGCTAGTCATTTTTGCTGCAGTCGCTTTGCTGGCGGGAATCATCGATACATTGGCTGGGGGCGGAGGGCTGATTACTGTGCCCATCTTTTTACTGGCAGGGTTGTCTCCTGCGAGCGCGTTGGCAACCAATAAATGTCAAGGATTTGCCGGTACATTGACAGCTGCATTGAAACTAATTCATTCTGGTCATCTCGATCTTAAGCCACTGTGGCATCTCGGATTAATCGCATTTGGTGCATCATTATTCGGGGCTTGGACGTTGCAAGAGTCGGCAGGTTCTTTTTGGCTTGCGCGTACTGTTCCTATTCTTTTAATTTTAGCTGCATTGTATTTCTTGATGGTGCGTTTGCCCGAGGATCAGGATGACTTAATTAAGCCAAAGTTTAGAACTTGGGGCTTGTTAGCAATTGTTGCGATTGGATTTTATGATGGATTTTTTGGTCCGGGAACTGGTTCATTATTTGCGTTATTGATGATCACAGTGCTTGGATTAAACCTGCGATCTGCGACGATTCATGCCAAGTTATTCAATGCGATGACAAATCTAGCGGCATTCACTTTATTTGTGTGGAGTGATTTGGTGGAATGGTCAGCTGTGGCTGTTATGATCCCGGCGCAAATTTGTGGTGCACTTATTGGAACGCGTTTGATTCTTGGCCGTGGCATTGTTTTCGTTCGGCCTTTGGTGGTTGTGATGTGTACATTGACGGCAATCAAGCTTGCATCTGATGCATGGTTGGCTTAACAATACATTCCTTCGGGGTTACCCGATTGTCGATAGTGGCTCTTGTCGGTCCCTTCGCAACAGGATTTTTGTGAATCCCGTCAGACCCGGAAGGGAGCAGCGGCAGCAATCATTTTGGGTGCCGAGGTGTGGCTGGCAAGAGTCGCTTCCATTTTGAAGAGGCATGCATGAATCAGCAGGTCTTGGCCCGCAAATGGCGGCCGACTAATTTTGATGAACTGATCGGTCAAGAGCACGCTAGAAAAGCGCTTTCACATGCGTTGACTTCGATGCGCTTACACCATGCTTATTTATTTACGGGAACTCGTGGAGTCGGGAAGACGACGATTGCTCGTATTTTAGCGCGTTGTTTTAATTGTGAGTCTGGTGTTACCGCTAAACCTTGTGGAGCGTGCGGTGCATGTTTGGCGATCTCTGAAAATCGATTTATTGATTTAATTGAAGTCGATGCGGCTAGTCGCACCAAGGTCGATGACACACGTCAGCTGTTAGAAAATGTGAGTTATGCACCGAGCGTGGGACGGTATAAAATCTATTTGATTGATGAGGTGCACATGCTGTCACCACAGTCCTTCAATGCCCTATTGAAGACTTTGGAAGAACCGCCAGAGCATGTGATTTTTTTGTTGGCGACAACTGATCCGCACAAGCTACTCCCAACCGTTCTCTCTCGCTGTTTGCAGTTCCATCTGAGGGATCTATCCCCCGATCAAATCAAATCGCATCTTGAGTATGTATTGACGAATGAAGAGATTTCATTCGAAGACGGAGCCCTTTGGCACCTGGCAAAAGCGGGGCGGGGATCGATGCGTGATGCGATGACCCTATTAGATCAGGCCATTGCGTTTGGAGAGGGTCGAGTCTTAGCCGACGATGTTATTCAGATGCTTGGTGTTCAAGGTGTTTCTGAACTACCGCTGTTGTTTCGAGATATTGCTGAGGCCGATGGGACTCAAGCAATTCAGCGGATTTCTTCATTGGCTCAAGAAACGCCTGATTGGCTTGCGCTTGTGAGTGGACTCCAGTCTTTGATTCATCAAGTGGCTATGTGTCAAATATCTGCCCAAGCAATTGAGCACTTGGCTCCGTCTGAACAACAAGCGATAAGAGAATTGGCCGTGGTAATGGGGCCAGAATTTTTGCAACTGACTTATCAGTTCAGTCTCACTGGATACCGCGATCTGCCTATGGCGAATGATCCGCGTTCTGCTTTTGAAATGATGGTGCTCAGGATGATCGC